>WNGB01000826.1_pt1 | contig 52051 bp, 36 predicted proteins | sample 5400681 | NCBI WGS metagenome assembly WNGB01 (sample SAMN13153367, study PRJNA577476) | soil metagenome | isolation source: 115 cm soil or saprolite under grassland replicate 2 | place: USA:California | collected 2016-06-15
CAGCACGTAGACGCCCCCCCACTTCCACGACCGGGTGCGCCACCACGTCTCGAACGCCATGACCGCCACGAACCCGCAGAGGACCATCGGGAGATACGAGCGCGCGATACGGCTGTAGAGCACCAGGTCCGGCGCAATGGCTCCGAGCCAGGCATAGAGCAGGACCGCCGGCCGCGGCACCCGGCCGGCGAAGGCGTACGGGAAGACGACGAGCGCCAGGGCGCCGGAGAGGATGGACGGCGCGCGGAAGGCGAGCTCCGAGAGGGGCACGCCGAGGTCGAGGAGCCAGCGGTAGAGCGCGGTGAGAGGGAGGGAGTAATCGGTCAGCGAATAGTTGGTGAGGATCTCGGGCACCGTCCGCGCCGCCGCCGCGCGCACCGCATGGAGCTCGTCACCGCCGAGGATCTGCCCGAGCAGGTTCCACAGCCGGAGCCCGAGCCCGGCGAACACCGAGCCGATCAGCGGAAACCAGAGGAAGCGGCGCTCGCGGGGATCGGTCTCCGGGGTGGGGGGAGGGGCGGGCATGGAGGGAGGAATATACCCTCACCCGTCCCTCTGTTCCTCAACCCCGGACAGACCTCGCGACCGGAGCCCCTCTGGTTCCGAGCTCCTCACGGAGAACCCGGCGGAGGGTCTCTTCCAGCGACTCCCGCTCGATGAGCTCACGCAGGGCCTGGTTCATCAGGGTCTGGTAGTTCCCACCACCCTGCTCGCTCACCTTGGTGCGAAACCAGTCCAGAATCTCATTGTCGATGCGGATCGTGATCCGGGTCTTTCCAGGCGGAGTCGGCTCCACCGCACCTCGCTCGCCCTGACTGAAGTCGTATTCTCTCTTCATTGGCCGCCCTCGTAGGATTTCCGCTCCCGCGGTGTTGCTTTCCGTGCCGAGATGATGCGAATCCGATCACCTCTCCATGTATAAACGACGACGAGAACGTCTCCCGGTACGCTCACTCCGAGGATCACGAACCGGTCTTCATCCAGGCTCGAGATCTCGTCGGAGATCCGTTTTGCGGATTCGTCGACAAAGACCGTGGCCGCGTCGGCAAAACTGACACCGTGCTTCCGAAGGTTGACCGCGGCCTTGTCTGCACCCCACTCATAGCCCTGGATTGTATGCATACGCGTGCACCGTGTCAAGGAGGCCCTCCGGTAGGATCGCCCGGTTGGAGGAGTCCAGAAGATGAGACTTTGAATCGCGACTCGGTGACCGTACGGAATCTGGAGACGAAAAGCAAGAGGTCGTGAGGGTCCTCACATCGAAATCGATCCCTTCCGGAACTCCGTCTTCGCCAGATGGGCGTTGACCAGCACCGGCTGGCCGGCGCGGGCGATGGCGAGGGCTTCTTCGAGGACGGACCGGACGTCCGCGTCTCTCTCGATGACCAGCCCGCGGCCTCCGTAGCCCTCGGCCACCTTGTGGTAGTCGGTGCGGGCGAGGACGACTCCGACGTCGTCCTCGAGGATCTCGACCTGCTCGCGGGCGATCTGGGTCCAGCCGGCGTCGTTGCCGACCACTGCGATGACCGGGATGCCGTGGCGGGCGTAGGTGTCGAGCTCGGCCAGGCTGTACGCGGCCGAGCCGTCGCCCCAAAGGAGCCAGACATCGGCGTCCGGCCGGCAGAGGCGTGCCCCGAGCGCGAAGCCGCCGCCGACGCCCAGGGTGCCGAAGACGCCCGGATCGAGCCAGGAGAGCGGGGCGCGGGGGCTCACGATGTACGAGGCGGTCGCCACGAAGTCGCCGCCGTCGGCCACCAGCACGCTGTCGGGACTCAGGAGGCGGTCGATCTCGCGGCAGAGGTGGAGAGGATTCACCAGCTCCGACGCCGGCTCGGCCTGACGGGCGATCTCCCGCTCGCGCTCCAGGTCGCGGGCGCGCAGGCCTTCCAGCCAGTCCTTCCAGAGATCTCCTCCCTCTCCCATCTCCTCCGCCAGCCGCTGCAGGAAGAGCCCCGGATCGGCGTGCACCGGCAGGTCGGCCTTGCGGTTCAGGCGCAGATCGTCCTCGCTGCGGTTGACCGAGACCAGGAAGCCCTTGCGGTTGATCTGGCGGCCGTAGTCGAGCCGGAAGTCGGCCGGCAGGCCGCAGAGCACCACCAGGTCGGCTTCGCGCAGCGCCTCTTTGCGCCTGTGCCGGAGCTGCAGCCGGTGCCCCTGGCCGAGGAGGCCGCGCGCCCCTCCCGCCAGATAGACCGGCGCACCGAGCGCGGCGATGGAGAGGGCGAGGGACGAGACCGAGGGCGGATCGAGCACCGTCTGGCTGCCCAGGACGAGGACCGGCTTCTTCGCCTTGCGCAGCTTCGCCGCGGCCCGGCGCACGTCCCCCGTCTCGGGCGCCGGCGGCCGGGGCGGCTGCGGCTCGGAGAAGCGGACGCGGTCCACTCCGGAAAAGAGCTTGTGCGCGTGGCGCTTCAGATACATCCGCAGGCCGGCGCCGGCGATCCCGCCTCCTTTTCCTGCGGCGCCGTACCATTCGCGCACCAGAGGCTCGTCGTAGAGGAGGTCGATCGGGCATTCGAGGAAGACCGGGCCGGGCACGCCCGAGCGGGCCTTCGCGAACGCCTCTTCCAGGAGAGGGACCAGCTCCCGCACGGTGGAGGCGGAGGCCGACCATTTCACCGTCGAGGCGATCAACGTCATCTGGTCGATGTCCTGGAGCGCGCCCCGGCCTTTGAGGAGGGTCGCCGCGGCGCCGCCCAGGAGGACCACCGCGGACTGCGCGAGCTGCGCGTTCTTGACCGCGGTGACGGTGTTGGTCACCCCCGGCCCGGCGGTGACCGCGGCGACGCCGGGGACGCCGGTCAACCGGAAGACGGCGTCGGCGGCGAAGACGGCGTCCACCTCGTGGCGGACGTCGACGACCCGGATGCCGAGCTTCTTGGCCCCCACCAGGATGGGGGAGATGTGGCCGCCGCACAGGGTGAACAGGAAGCGCACGCCCTGGCGCACCAGGACCTCTCCGACGAGATCTCCTCCGTTCATGCGGGCGGCTCCTTGGGATCGAGCACGTGCCGGTCGGGGAGGGAGATGGCGAGGTGGGTGGCGGGAGCGAAGGGCATCCGGGGATTATAGTCAGTCGCGACGATGCCCGGGCCTGCTCGGGTCGGCCAGGGAGGTCCCCGCTCCGGACCCGTCCGTCCGGCTCGCCTCGTCTTCGGTCACCGAGGCGAGGAGGTGGTGCGCGAATGCCTCCTCGAGGAAGTTGAGGCCGAGCTGGTTGGCGAGACCGTGGAAGACCTTGAAGACCGGGACGAAGCAGGGGTCGTCGGCCGACGGGTCGACGTGGTAGTCCGGATCCTCGCAGAGCGGGCGGATGTACCAGATGAGGTTGGCGATCGAGCGGGGCCAGGCCCCCGCCGACTCCTCCCCGGTCGAGGCCCGCATCCATTCGGAGCGCGCGGTCCGGCGCAGGGCGTCGACGGTCGGGCCTTTCGCTTCGACCTGCCGTTCGAAGAGCTGGAGGAGGTCGTACATCTTGCCCGCTTCGGCATTCTCGGTGTTCAGGGTGAAGCGGAGCAGCGCGTTGCGGTGATAGATCAGGTAGGCGCGTCGAGCGTCCGCCGGGAACCCGGGCGCGGCGAGCCCCGCGATCAGCCCGTCGAGCAGGGAGCTCTGGCGTACCCAGTTCGGGATGTGGCCTGCCGCGTCCGGTTCCAGGAGCAGCACCCTCTCGCAGCCCGCGGCCATGCAGCGCGTGATCCGGCCGACATAGCCGTTGTCGTCGAGGAAAGGCCTAGGCCCGAGCGAGGCGCGGCTGCGCCGGTAATGGGTCCAGCGCAGGCTGCAGTCCGGGTGGTCGAGGTCGGCCTCGTCGTCATCGTTGATGGCGGCCCCCTTCCACCCCGTCGCCGGCCGTCCGCTCGCGGGCTCGACGCGGCCGAAGAAGGCGTCGGCCGCCTGCTGCAGTACGGTGCGGGCGGGGTTGGCCAGCGACTCGGGGCCGTGCAGGCGCACCTTCACGTGCTCGCCTCCCTTGTCGCTGCGCATGGTCCAGAGGAAGGCGCCCGAGTCCGGATCGAGCTGCCGGATCTCGCCCCACCAGGGCGCGATCACCTGGACGAGGATCTCGTCGAGGTGGCCGGTGCAGTAGAGATTGGCGGTCAGGACCGGGTCTGAGTACGGCGGGCTCGCTGCCATCAGCAGCACCTCCCTGGATTACCTTGCAGCTCTGCTTTGAATATCTCACATGCTTCAGCACGCTCGGTATCAGGAGAAACCCTCAGAGACGGCAGGAAGGTTCACTCAGAGCTTTGCGATAGGAAGGTCTTCCTCCGAGGCTTTTGACGCGGCGAGCCGCGCGGCATACGATCCCACGCCGCATGTCTCCCCTCCAGGTCCCGCCGCGACGGCTCCTCGCGGTCCTGCTGCTCGCCCTCGCCGTGGCCGCCGTTCTCGTTGGAGGGCTGCGGCTGCGGCGCTGGGCCTGGGACGCCTCCACGTCCGCCCACTTCCTGCCCGACATCCGCAACGCCTACCGCTGGGGGCGTGCCGCCAACCGGATCGGATATCCCAACCTCTATAGGAAGCGGGTCGGCCGGCAGACCTCGGAGCGCAACATGCAGCTCGACTATCCGCCCCTGCGGCTGCTGATCATGGAGCGCTGGGCGGGGTGGACCCGCGAGGAATTTCCCAGGGTCCGGAGGTGGGAGCCGTCCTATGAATTCAACGCGCCCCTCCTCCAACTGAACAGCGCCTTCGAGCTGATCGCCGCCCTGGCCACCTTCTTTCTGGTGACCTTCTGGGTCCGCCACGCCGCCGCCGGCCGCGCGCCTCCCGGAGCGCGGCCCTGGGTCCGGGGTGCGATCGCGGCCCTCCTCGTCTGGTTCAATCCGGCCTTGATCTGGGTCGCTCACTGCTGGCCGCAGTGGGACGCCTGGGGTGTGGCCATCTACCTGATGGCCGCGCTCTGCGCCTCTCTCGGCTTCTGGCTGGCGGTCGGGCTCGTTCTCGGAGTGGGCGCTCTGCTCAAGGGGCAGGTCCTGGTCGTCGCCGCCCTCTTCGTGCTCTGGCCGTTGTTCGCCCGCAACCCGGCCGGCGCCGTCCGGGTCGTCCTCGGGCTCTTCCTCGGGATTGTGCTCGGCGGCTCCCCGTGGCTCCTGGGGACCTTCGCAAGCGGCCACTGGGCCTGGAATCCGCCCGCCATCTCCTGGGTGGGCGGGGTCGTGCTCGCCGCGGTCCTCGGGATCGCGCTCTGGAAGCGACGGAATCCGGAGGTGCGGCCCGCGCCCTGGCTGGCCGGCGCGGCGCTGCTCGCCCTGGTCCTCTGCATCCCGCTGTTCGACGCCGATCTCGCCTGGATGAAAATCGGATTCCTCTTCGGCTCGGAGCACTTCCCGGTGCTGCGCATGGGCCGCTCGCCCAACCTTCCCGCGCTCCTGGAGATCTGGGTCCCGGCGCTCCAGGGCAGGGCCACGCCGCTGCTCCGGGCCGCCCTCTGGCTGGTCTACATCACCGGGCTGGTCGCCTGCGCGCGAGCGACCGCGCGGGCGGCCCGCGAAGCCCACCCGCGCATCCTCGCCGCCTTCGCCGCCCCCTGGCTCCTCTCCTTCGCGCTTCTGCCGCAGATGCACGAGCGGTATCTCGTCTACGGAGCGGTCGTCACCGCGGCCGCCGCGGTCGCGCTCCGCGGCTTCGTGCTCCTGCACCTCGCGGTCACGGCTCTGGCGTTCTTCGCCATGGTGCCGATCGGCCTGGTGCCGGACCTGCTGCGGCGCGGGGGAGACCTGCACCCCGCCTGCGCGTTGCTCGTCCTCCTGGCCGCCGCTGTCTGCCTGGCTCTGTCGGACGCCTCATCCGACCCCTCGGATGGCTCATCCGACTCCTCGGATAGCTCATCCGACCCCTCGGACGCCTCATCCGACTCCTCGGATGGCTCATCCGACCCCTCGGACGGCTCATCCAACGCCTCGGATGCGCCATCCGACCCCTCACTTGCGACATCCGAGACCTCGGCTGTGACATCCGAGACCTCGGATGCGACATTCGGGGACTCGGATGCGACATCCGATCGCTCGAATGCGACGTTCGACTCCTCGGATGTAACGCCAGACTCCTCGAATGTAACGTCCGACTCCTCGAATGTAACGTCCGACCTCTCGTCTGGAACGTCCGACCTCTCGTCTGGAACATCCGACGCCTCGGATGAGGCAGCCGAGCCCTCTCGTCGAGCGCCACGGTCAGGGTGACATGCCCAGCCACAATCGAACAGCCGCCTCGACTGCCTTGAGCTGCTCGTCAGACAGAGATCCCAGGCGCCGCACGAGGCGGACCCAGGGTACCGTCACAATCCCTTGAGCATCGAAGGCTCCGGGACGCAGAAACTTCACAGAGACCTTTGCCTCAAATCGAGAGCTTCGAACGCTGGTGGTATGCGGAATGAGGGTGACGATCGCTCGGTCAGAGTCTTCAGGAGGTACGCTGAACACCAGACACGGTCGGACCTTGGCGGCAAGGCCGAGATCGACGAGCCAGACCTCGCCGCGAGGAGGCGCCTTCAACCCTCAGCCTCTCGCTCATCGTACTCGAGGAAGATCTGATCCGCAGCATACCTGAGATCGTCGTCCGAGGGTGCCGGATAGTTGGCATCGAGGGGCACCCGCAGAAGCTTGGTCAGCACTTCGCGCTGATCCTCTTCGTCCAAGGTCTCAAAGGATCGAAGGAGTTGCTGGGCGGCCTTGGTCATGACCCAAGTTTACCTCAAAGCCCTCAACTGCCATCGTCCTCCCACCCCTCGCCACTTCCGCCCCCCGCCTGAAAACTGCCCGAGCTGGTGGGTGGTATCATCCTTGGCAACGGGCGGCCTTGCCTCCGCTGATCTCGACAGGACCATGAGCGCGCTAAGCAAAGAGACTCAGGACCACTGGCGAGCCATCGGACCTCTTCTGACGATCCGCGATGAGCGGGATTATGCCGCCGCCATCGAGCGTCTGGGCTCACTGCTCGCGGAGATCGGCGACGACGAGCAGCATCCGCTGTACGGGCTTCTCGATACCCTGGGCACTCTCGTCCATGCCTATGAGGAGGAGCACGTGGCGATTCCCGAGACGAGCGGGCCGGAAGTGCTGGAATACTTGATGGAGGAGCACGGTCTCAGTCCCGAGGATCTACGGGAGCTCGGTGGAGCGACAGGTGTTCATGCGGTCCTCGCGAGCAAGAGAGAGCTGCACGTTGGCGAGATCCGTGCCCTGGCCGAACGCTTTCATGTCTCACCGGCGGTCTTCATCTGATCCGCACAGCCGCGGTTCTCACCCGGGACCAGGGGAGCGTTGTCGGCTACAATGTGAGAGGGAGGAACTTGTGAGCGTCCATGAGTTGAAAATCGAGCTTCCGGAGAGTCTTTCCGAGGAGGAGGCCAAGATCCTTCTGGCCGTGAAATCCTTCGAGGTTGGGAAGCTGACGCTCGGGCAGGCGGCACGGATGGCGGAGCTTTCCAAGCGAGCCTTCCTCGAGTTCCTGGGCCGCCACAAGGTCCCCGTCTTCAACTACCCCCCAGAAGATTTGCGGCGCGAGCTCGAGCTTTGAAAGAGGCTGTCGTGACCGACAGCACCTGCCTGATCGCCCTGGAGCGGCTCGGGCAGCTGGACCTTCTCCCGGCGCTGTTCGAGCCTATCTACGCTCCGCGCGAGGTCGCCAGAGAATTCGGGCTTCCCCTGTCCTGGTTGAATGTCGTGGATCTGGCCGACCCTGATCGGGTGATCTTCCTCTCGGCTTCCGTCGATGCAGGTGAGGCCGAAGCCATCGTCCTGGCCAAGGAGCTTGGGCTGAAGATCATCCTCGACGATTTGCGTGCCCGCCGGCTGGCCCATCGATTCGAGCTGAAGGTCATCGGAACCCTTGGAATCCTAGTGCGAGCGAAGAAGCAAGGCTTCCTCGACCGCCTGCGGCCTCTGCTGGACCAGTTGGAAGGTATCGGGTTCCACATGACCCAAGAGCTCAGAGAAGAGGTCCTCCGCCAAGCCTCCGAGTAGACCGCAACCTCTTTAGTTATCTCTCTTCTTCCACCCCCCGCCGCACCCCCTCGACCACCTCATCGATCTTCGCCTGAAGATCGTCGAGCCCCACGTTCCACTCCGTGAGCGTCCGCTGGAGCGGCTCGAACTCGGGGCGCGCCAGCAGCTCGGCGAGCCGGGGCAGCTCGTAGCGCTCCCCCGAAGCTGCAGCGCGGCGCATCAAGATCCCGAGATTGCTCAGGGCAGTCACCAAGTGCTGTCCATGTCCCATGATCAGAAGGTAGCCGATTCCAGCCAGCCGATGCCGAGCCGCTTCCTCCGCTGCCCCCAGACGATCGAGATAACACGAAAGGTTACTATGCGAGCTGGACCGACCCTCAAGATCGGAGAGCCGGTTGCGGACTGCCAGCGCCTGCCGCTCCAGGCCGGCGGCCTGCTCCTGATCCTGCCGCTCATCCCACAGGTCGGCCAGTGCCGAAAGGGCCCAAGCCTCCTTCGAAAGATCACCCACTCCGCGAAAGATGGCTAGGCAGCTCTCAAGCACCCGCCGGGCCTCATCGAGATGACCGAGACGCAGCAGCGGTCCGTACCGATTGAAGCGAGTCCTGGCCAACTCGAGCTCCCCTTCGCCTAATTCTCCCTGGATCTCTTCGATCTCGGTGAGGAGGCCAAGGCAAGCCTCCGATCGCTTAAGTGCCAAGTTGGCTTCACGAGCGATGTCCAGCCCCGCAATCAGAGCCCGTGCCAGAAGGACCGGATCGGGAGCTTCTGGAACTGGCTCGCCCGCGCGATGCCGCCGCCACCAGACTTGGATTTCCTGGAGACGGTTCTCGATCTCCGGCAGGGCTCGCTCAGCCGCACCCTTCCTCACGTCGACGAGGAATGTCCCGAGCTCGCTTGCGAGGACATCCACCCGCGGCGAACTGGCTTTCGCCGCAGCCCCAGCGCTTCGCAGAAAGGCGGACTTCGCATCCGTCAGTCGGCCGATGTTTACTAATGCGTTCGCCCAGTTTTGACAAATCCAACCTACGTCATTCCAGTGCCCTACCTCCTCGGCCTCTGCTACCGCCTGCTCGTAGAACGGAAGCGCCACATCCGGACGACCGCCTCGGCTCAACGCGTCTGCCAACGAGGTTCGTAGGTTCCACCGGAACCTGCCCGCCGGGACCTGCTCGACGACCCCTTCGAGCTCGGCGATCACCCGGTGCAGCAGCCGCGGGTCCCGCGTCGAAGTCACGACGCCGCTGGCGAAGGAGCCCAGTCGGTCGAAGGCCCGAGCCCGGACGAGATAGGAGATCCCTCGCCGGCCTGCCTCCACCGCCCGCTCCCGGGAGCCCTCCCCTCCGGCGTTCAGTAGGGCTTCGAACGCCGCGGCGTAGCGCTCGCCGTAGGCCACCCAGATCTGTTCGTCCGTGTACCCGGCCTTCTCCTCGGGATGCGCCGCCATCCAGGCCTCGGTGCGCTCGCGGACCAGCTCGTGAAATCCGTAGATGCCCGGCTCTTCCTCCGTCAGCAGACCCGCGCCGGTCAGCTCGGCGAGCAGCGGGCCGGTGCCCGGCGAGATGTCCTGGACGAGCGCCTCCGCGACGGGCTCCATCGCCAGGGTCACCATCCAGAGGAGCCGCCGCGCTTCGGGCGTGGCGCGGTGGAGCAGCAGGTCCACGGCGCCGATGGCCACGTCCTCCAGATACCTTCGCTCCCGGTCGCGCTCGGCCGCGGAGAGATGGGGGGCGAAGACGTCGGGCAGGCGATCGAGCCCCTTGGTGTCGAGATCGTTGAGAGCCTGCGCCAAGGCTTCCCGGTCGCCGGCCAGGGCGCCCAGCCGGGTGAGGATCAGCGGATGGCCGCGGCTCACTTCGAGGAGCCGAAGCGCCAGCGTCATGCCTGCCTCGTCGCCATAGACCAGACGGCGCAGGGCCTCTGTCCCCTGGAGGAACAGCACCGCTTCCGCCATGGGAAGAGGACCGAGCGGCAACCACAGCGCTCTCTCGGCGAGCGCCGCGAGGCGGTGGCGCGACGTCACGATGAGGCGCGAGCCGGTCCCCGGCAGGTTCTCGGCCAGATGGCGCAGGAGGTGGTCCCACTGCGGGTCCGCGCAGGCGTAGCCTTCCGCCCCGGCCACCTTCTCGAGATGCGTCTCGAAGTTGTCGAGCACCAGCAGCAGGCGCTCGTTGCGCATGGCTTCGAGAAGGTTGTCACGCATCTGCTGCCAGCGCGCCTCGCCGCTCAGTGGTTGGCTTGGGGGAAGGTAGATCCGCGCATTGGGGTGCCCCTCGCACAGCTCGCGGTAGGCGGTGCTGTGCAGGACGAGCCGCTCGTCCAGCCGGCGCAGGACATCGTCGAGGGCAAGCGGCAGCGGTTTCGACTGGAAGGCGAAGACCCCATCGAAGCGGCGATGCCAGAGGTGGATCGCCTCGGCCACCAGGGCGGTCTTGCCCAGGCCGGCCAGACCCTGGACCAGGGCCACTGCCGGTTGCCCCTCTTCGAGACATTGGCGCAGCCGGCTCAGCGGCTCACCGCGGCCCACCAATTGCGCGGGCCGGTCGAGCTCATGGCTGTCTGTCAGGAGCGGTTGCGGCTGAGGCCGGCGGAAGGCGAGGGCGGCGCTGCGGCCATTAGATAAAGGTAGAGGACCCGCTGCACCGCCGAAGAGGAGCGGCGTGGCGTGATCGACTGGGTCGTGCTCGGCTGCCTGGCGTTTCAGCAGCTCCCCTCGGGCATTGGAGAGAGCGCTCGCCGGCGCCTTGGGTTGGGAGTCGGCGAGCAGACGGCGGTAGAAGAGACCGGCGAGGTTGCGGGCGTAGGCGTCGCCGACCTCGTAGCGCATCGCCACCACCTGTGGCACACCGGCACCGAGGAGCGCGAGGGCCGTGCCGGTGTAGCCGGTGCCCGAGAGGCAGGCGCTCAGGAAGACGATCTGAGGGATGAAGCCTCCCGCCTCGGCGAAGAGCTTCACCAGGGCGGCGCCGGTGATCCCGCCCGGTTCGCCGGAGAGATCGAGACGGTTATGGTGGCCGTGGCCGCTCCAGTGCACCACGTGATAGCCGGAGGCGTCGCGGACCTTCTCGCGCAGGGCGTCGCGGGTGACGCCGTGGCAGACGACGTCCACGGACAGCCGGCGCCGCGGCATGACCTCGTCGTAGAAGAGCCCGAGGAGCTGCTCCCGCTCCAGCCGCATGGCGAGCGGCCGCGAGCCCGGCGCCTCGGCGAAGACCAGGAGCACCCGCAGCGGCTCGCCGGGATCCGGCGGAGGCGGCGCCCAGGCTGGAGACGCGCCCGGCATCTCCATCCGCACGACCAGGTTACGTTCGAGCAGTGGCTCCTGGCCGGTCGCGGGCCGCGCGATCTCCCAGGGCACCCGGGCGAATGTCGCCGCAAGACGGTCCTCATGGTCTATTCGGACCACGAGCGACCGCTGATGGACCCCCGGGTGCAGCGCCGCCATGATCTCGGGGCCGAGGACCTTCTCCCCCAGGAAGACGCCGATCTCTGCGAGGAGATCCGCGGCCGTCTCCGGCCGCGCGTAAGTCCGGACGAAGGCGCGCGTGTCGAACAGCCCCTGCCACAGCGCCGCCCGGTGCTCGGCGAGGCGCACCTGGTTGGCGCCGCGCTGGCGGCCGTGCTCGTCTGTCAGACAGAGACGGACGACGCCTGCTTCGGGGCCGGGACCGATGTCGAGGGCGAACACGGGGCCGGAGATCTCGGTGGGCATGGCATGGGGCGTGGTCTTTCAGATTGTACAGGGGCAAGCCTCTTCGTGCGTCCTCTGCTATCATCCTCGCCAAATCAACGGCCGCGAGCAGGTTGGCTCGCAAGGGGCGAAACAGCATGAGCAGAGTCGACAGGTGCTGGTTTTTCGCTGGTCTCACGGTCCTGCTGTTGTGTCTGGCCGTTCCGGCCTCGGCGCAGCTGCAGACGGGCGATCTCTATGGAACGGTGGTCGGCGAGGATGGAGCCCCCTTGCCGGGGGCGACCGTCACCGTGGAGGGCATCGGCTCTCCGAAGGTCCTGACCACGGACGAGAAGGGCGAGTTCCGCTTCCTCGGCCTCTACCCCGGCACGTACAAGGTGAAAGCCGAGCTCCAGGGCTACTCGACCCTCGAGTACCCGGACATCGGCATCCGGGTGGGCGGCAAGGCGACGATCGAGATCACCCTCTCCACCGCCGTGCAGGACGTCATCACGGTCACCGGCGAGGCGCCCATCCTCGATGAGCGCAAGCTCAACACCGGCGCCGACATCCCCGCCGAGGCGCTGGACAAGGTGCCGACCGCCCGCGATCCCTGGTCGCTGCTCAGCCAGGCGCCGGGCGTGCTGGTCGACCGCATCAACCTGGGCGGCAACGAGAGCGGCCAGCAGTCGGGCTTCCTCGGCACCGGCTCCGTCGGGCGGGACAACGTGTTCTCCGTCGACGGCGTCGTGTTGACCGACATGAACGCGGTGGGCGGGTCGGCGACCTACTTCGACTTCGGCGCCTTCGAGGAGGTGCAGTTCACCACCTCCAGCACCGACGTCAGCGTGGCCACGGCGGGGGTGACCGTCAACCAGGTCACCAAGCGGGGCACCAACGAGTGGCGGGGCCAGGCGCGCTATCTGCGCACGGACGGCGACTGGCAGTCGTCTCCCGTCGAGCTCGAGCCCGGCGTGGTGGGCAACCAGATCGACTCGGTGCAGGAGTACGGCGCCGATGCCGGCGGTCCGCTGTGGAAGGACCACCTGTGGATCTGGGCCTCGGACGGCAAGAGCGACATCAGGAACATCGCCCGCGGTGGCCAGCTCGACCACACCAAGCTCGAGGACTTCAACTCGAAGCTGAACTTCCAGGTCAGCCCGCAGGACTCGGGCGTCTTCCACTACTGGACGAACGACAAGCTCAAGTTCGGCCGCGGCGCCGGCCCGACCCGGGCTCCGGAGACCACCCTCGACCAGACCACGCCGCAGGACATCTACAAGGTCGAGGACACCTGGATTCCGACCTCCAGCTTCTATGCGACCGCCCTCTGGTCGCGCGACGACGGCATCTTCACCCTCTCTCCCCAGGGCGGGCTCGACGCCGACATGTTCCGCGACGCCGACGGCGTGCTGCACGGCTCGAACGCCGACTTCCGGCAGGATGCGACGATCGACCAGGCCCGCCTCGACATGAGCTATTTCTTCAACACCGGCGGCATCAGCCACGAGCTGAAGTTCGGCGGCGGCTTCCGCGAGCAGGAGAACTTCTCGAACAGCGTCTGGCCGCGCGGCAAGTTCGTCACCGCGGGCGAGCTCTCCGGGCTCGACCCCGGAATCGCCATCGCCGTCTTCCCGCGCAACCGCAAGGACGGCTTCAAGACCGACTACGACTCGGCCTGGGTGCAGGACACCGTGACCGTCGACCGCTGGACGCTCAACGCCGGCCTGCGCTACGACAAGCAGACGGGCAAGAACACGCCGGCGTCCGATCCCGGCAATCCGGAGGCGAACGGCCTGCTGCCGCCGCTCGATTTCAAGGGCAACGACGCCGGCGGCTTCGAATGGACGAGCGTGGTGCCGCGCGTCGGCGCGACCTACGCGCTGGGCGAGAACCGAACGACGCTCCTGCGCGGCAGCTTCTCCCAGTACGCGGAGCAGCTCGGCCAGATCCCGCTGCTCTCCCGCGTCAATCCGATCGGCTACGCCTACTCCTATTTCTACTTCGAGGACGCCAACGGCAACCTGGTGCTCGACCCCAGCGAGCGGGGCTCGCTCCAGTTCGCCTACACCTACAACATCGACCCGGACCATCCGGAGGCGCTGTTCACGCCCAACGTCAACGATCCGGACCTGAAGCCGATGATGACGAGCGAGCTGACCTTCGGCGTGGAGCACTCGTTCAACGCCAACCTGGCCGGCGGCGTGAACCTGATCTGGCGCAAGATCAAGGACGTGCCCGAGACGCGGTATCTGATCGTCGACGAGACCGGCACGACGCGCGTCATCAACCGCGATGACTACGTGCTGGTCGACTCGATCCAGGAGGAGCTCCCCAACGGGCGGCTGTCAGACCCGATTCCGATCTACGACCTGCGCGACGGCCTGGAGTTCACCGGCGGCGAGCTCTACACCAACGGCGACCGCGAGATGAACTATCGCGGCGCGACGCTCAGCCTCACCAAACGCCTGGCCAACCGCTGGTCGGCCCGCGGCAGCTTCACCTGGGCCGACTGGGATTGGGACATCGGGCCGGATTTCAAGGCCCACAACGATCCAACGGACGAGATCTCCGACAGCATCGGCTATTCGGACAACGACGAGAGCTACTTCGAGCAGTCGGGCAGCAACAAGGTCGACGTCCTCGTCGGCTCCAAGTGGTCGTTCCACCTCGACGGCCTGTACCAGATCGCGCCCGACCGTCCCTGGGCCTTCAACGTCGGCGCGAGCGTCGACGGCCGGCAGGGCTACATCTCGCCGCCCTACGCCCGCGTCGGCAGCGCGTTCGGCCGGCGCAACGTGCAGCTCAGCCACGACATCGAGGACTTCCGCAACGACGACGTGACCGTGATCAACGGCCACGTCGACAAGGACCTCGCGTTCTCCGACTTCCGCCTGACGCTCAGCCTGGACGGCTTCAACCTGACCAACGAGGACACGGTCCTGCAGGTGGAGCGCAACGCCCGGGCCGGCCGCGCCTATCTGGTGAACGAGACGCTCAGCCCGCGGGTCTTCCGGCTGGGCGCGACGCTCAGATTCAGGTAGGAACCCTCACCCCCCTGGCCCCCCTCTCCCATCGCACACCCTGCCCCCGGGAGAGGGGGGAACCGCCTCTCGCGCTAGAATCCTTCCGATGAAGAAGCTCGGATTCGCGGCCCTCGCCGCGCTCGCGGCGGGGTGGGTTTTCGCCGCGGCTCCTCCGGCCAGGCCGCAGCGGCCGGATGTCCTGCTGATCACGATCGATACGCTGCGGGCCGATGCTCCCGGCTTCGCGGGGAACAGGAAGGCGTCGACTCCGGTGCTCGACCGGCTGGCGGCCCAGGGGCGGGTGTTCACCGATGCCCACGCCCACAACGTGGTGACGCTGCCGTCCCACACCAACATCCTGACCGGGCTCTATCCGTACCAGCACGGCGTCCGCGACAACACGGGATTCCGGCTGCCGGAGCGGATCCCGACCCTTGCCACGGTGCTGCACGCGGCGGGGTATGCCACCGGCGCGTTCGTCGGCGCCTATCCGCTCGACTCCCGCTTCGGGCTCGACCGCGGCTTCGACGTCTACGACGACCGCACGTCGCGCGGCGACCAGCTGGAGACGTTTTCGCTCGCCGAGCGGCGGGGCGACGAGGTGGTGGCTCCGGCGCTCGACTGGTGGCGGCGCCAGAGCGGCAGGCCGCGGTTCCTCTGGGTGCACCTGTACGATCCGCACGCGCCCTATGACCCGCCCGAGCCGTTCGCCTCCCGCTTCAAGGACAACCCGTACCTCGGCGAGGTGGCTGCCGCGGATGGATTCCTGGCGCCGCTCCTCGACCCGCTCCTTGCCGGCAAGGAGCCGCCGTGCCTGGTGGTGGTCACCGGCGACCACGGCGAGGCCCTGGGCGAGCACGGCGAGATGACGCACGGCCTGTTCGCCTACGAGGCGACGCTCAAGATCCCGCTGGTGCTCTGGGGTCCGGGCGTGCCTCCGGGGCGCGACGGCCGGCCCGCGCGGCACGTGGACATCTTTCCGACCGTCCTCGCCGCCACCGGCGTCAAGCCTCCTGCGGCGGGCCCGGCCCGGCCGGGCCGCTCGCTCCTGGCTCCCGCAGTGTCAGCGGGGGTGGCGGCCGACAGCTACTTCGAGGCGCTCTCCGCCACGCTCAACCGTGGCTGGGCACCGCTCCGCGGCCTCCTGCGCGGCGGCCACAAGCTCATCGCCCTGCCCTTGCCGGAAGCCTACGAGCTGACGAGCGATCCGCGGGAGGAGCACAACCGGATCGACGAGGACCGCGCTCTCGCCCGCGCCGCGTTCGGCGACCTGCCGCGGGAGTCGGTCTGGCCGCCGCTCCGGGCGTCTAGGGACACTGGCGGCGCCGAGGAGGAGGCGCGCCTGCGCAGCCTGGGATACCTGGGGAGCAGCGCGCCGGCCAAGGCCAGCTACGGTCCGGAGGACGATCCCAAGCGGCTCGTGGGTCTCGACCAGAAGATCCACGACATCATCGACCGCTATTCGCGCGGGCAGACGGAGGAGGCGGTCCGCCTGGCGCGGGAGGCGGTCGCGGAGAGGCCCTCGATGGCGCTCGGCCACTCGCTCCTGGCGCAGGGGCTGCTGGAGTCCGGCCGCATCGCCGAGGCGCTGGAGGTGATGCGCGGCGCGCGCGCCCGGGGTGTGGCCTCGGACGCGCTCCTGCGGCAGCTCGGGCTGACCCTCGCGGAAGCCGGGCAGACCGCCGAGGCCGCCGACGTCCTGCGCCCGCTGGCGGAAAGGGAGGACACGGATGCGATGGATGCGCTGGCCCTGACCTTGTCCGAGGCCGGCAAGCAGCGCGAAGCCTGGGAGCTGCTGCAGCGGGTCCTGAAGCTCGATCCGGACAACTCCCGGGCCTCTGAGCAGCTCGGTCTCGTCGAGCTGCGCCTCGGGCACTGGCCGCAGGCGCGCGACTGGTCGCTGCGGGCGGTCGAGCGCCACCGCCAGTTGCCGCGGGCCTGGAACAACCTCGGGGTCGCTCTCTGGCAGCTCGGCGGTATCGGCGACAAGGAGAAGGCGGTCGACGCCTGGCAGCAGGCGGTGGACTTCGATCCCCGCCTCTGGGACGCCCTCTGGAACCTCGGTCTCAAAGCCGCCGAGCTCGGCCGAACCGCCCAGGCCCGCAAAGCCCTGGAGCGCTTCGTCGCCGGCGCGCCGGCGCGGTATGGCGAGGATGTGGCGACGGCGCGCGAGATGTTGCGGAGGCTGCCGTGAGGCCCTCACCCCCGGCCCCTCTCCCACAAGTGGGAGAGGGGTGCAGGTTAGTCAGTCCGAGACATTCCGAGCTTGCGCCGGCTAACCCTCTCCCCTCTCCCGCTTGCGGGAGAGGGGCCGGGGGTGAGGGCCTTGGGAGGGGGCTCCTCCTCGCCTCCCTCTTCCTCACCGCCTGCGCCCACCCTTCCACCCCGGGCATCCCCGCGGGCACGCCGGTCGTCCTGATCTCGATCGACACCCTGCGCGCCGACCATCTGCCGGCCTATGGCTACAAGGGGGTCGAGACGCCTCATCTGGACGCCCTGCGCCGCGATGCGATCCTGTTCTCGAACGCCTATACGCCGACGCCTCTGACGTTTCCGGCGCATTCGTCGATCCTCACCGGCCTGCTTCCCGCGGAGCACGGGGTGCGCGACAACGTCGGGTACTCGCTCGACGCGGGGAAGATCTCCCGTGGCGAGCTGCCGTTCCTTCCCCAGATCCTCAAGAACAGAGGGTATGCCACGGGCGGGGCGGTCTCGGCGTATGTGCTCCTGGGGCGGAACGGGTTGAAGACCGGGTTCGACTTCTACGAAGATGGCATCGAGATGCGCACCAACCGCGGCCTCGGCGGGCTGCAGCGGCCGGGGAGCGAGACGTTGCGGGTCTCGCTCGACTGGCTGCGCGGCGCGGCGGCGAAGCCGTTCTTCTTCTTCTTCCACATCTACGAGCCGCACACGCCCTACGCGCCGGCCGCGCCGTTCGCCGCCCGCTACGCCGCGTCTCCCTACGACGGCGAGATCGCCACGGCGGACGCGATCGTCGGCGACCTGATTGCGGAGCTGAAGCGCCTCGGTGTCTACGACAAGGCGATCGTGGTCCTCCTCTCCGATCATGGCGAAGGGCTCGGCGACCACGGCGAGGAGGAGCACGGCGTCCTCTTGTACCGGGAGGCGATCCACGTCGCCCTGATGCTCAAGCTCCCCAGAGGGCAGCACGCGGGGGAGACGGCCGAGGCGCCGGTCGAGCTGACGGACGTGGTCCCCACCATCCTCTCGCTCCTCGCGCTGCCCAAGCCGCAGGCGCTCCACGGGCAATCTCTCCTCGCCGCCCTGGGGAAGGAGCGGGAGCGGCGCGCCTACTCGGAGACGTTCTACCCGCGGCTCCACTTCGGCTGGAGCGAGCTGTCGTCGCTCGTCGACCGCCGCTGGCACTACATCGAGGGACCGGACCCCGAGCTCTACGACGTGGCCGCCGATCCGCACGAGAGGCGGAACCTGCTGCAGGGCGAGCTCGCCGAACGGCGCGTCCTCGCGGACATGCGCCGCGAGCTTGCCGGGTACGACCGGAACCTCGCGCCGCCGGCCGCGGTGGACGAGGAGACCCGCCAGGCGATGATCGCGCTCGGGTATGTGGGCGGATCGGGAGGTGCGGCCGAGGGGCCGCTGCCCGATCCCAAGAGCCACATCGGTGCCCTGGAGGAGCTGAAAGTCGGCTTCCGCCACTCGTCGCGAGGGGAGCACCGGGAGGCTGCCGCGGCTTTCCGGAAGGTGCTGGCGGGCAATCCGAAGATGGTCGACGCCTGGGAGTTCCTGGCGCGCTCGCTGGAGAAGAGCGGCGACACGGACGCGGCGCTCGAGGCCTATCGCGAAGCGCTGCGCATCTCCGGCGGCTCGCCGCACATCGCGATGTCCGCCGCCTCCCTCTGGTTCGAGCGCGGCGATCTCGCTGAGGCGGAGACCCACGCCCGGATGGCGGAGGTGGCGCACCCCTCGTTCGCGCACGGCCTGCTGGCGCGGATCGCCCTGGCGCGCAAGGACTGGGCCGGGGCGGAGCGGGAGGCGCGCCTGGCGATGGAGGACGAGAGCGCCCGGATCGGTCCGATGATCACCCTGGCGGAGGTGCTCCACGCCCGCAAGGACTACCCCGGAGCCCTGGAGATGACGCGCCAGGCGGCCGAGGCGTACGCGCAGCGCAAGACCAAGGACCCGGAGCTGATCCGCGGTCTCGCGCTCATCCGCGGCCAGGTCCTCGCCGACACCGGCGACGCGCGCGGAGCCGAGGCGTCCTTCCGCGAGGAGATCCGCCTCTTCCCCGAGAGCCTCCGCGCGTACTCCAGCCTGGCGCTCCTCTACGCCTTGTCGGGCCGGCCGGCCGAGGTGGGGCCGACCCTGCGCGCCCTGGTCGAGACGAATCCCGGTCCCTCCTCCTACGCTGAGGCGGTCAAGACCCTCCGCGCCGTGGGAGACCCCCGCTCGGCCGCGGGCCTGTTGCGCCACGCCCAGGCGCAATATCCCGAGAGCCGGGAGCTGCGGGAGCTGGGATAGGGTCCATGCCATCCCCCGCTGGAGGCGCTGCGCAACGAGTAGGGGCTCACCCTACAGACCCGGCAGGCGCAACAGCGCCTCCTCCACCTGCCGGGCTCCGGCCGCATTGCCGAGCCGCCGCCACTGGTCGCGGGCCAGCTCCCAGGCGGCGCGGGCGCGCACGGGCTCGGCTGCGGACGCGACCCGGCCGGCGAGCTCGGCGCTGAAGGCGACGTCGGCATCGGCCAGGCCGCTCGCCGAGATCGTCGTGGTGACGAACGCGAGCGACTCGTCCCAGGAGCTCCAACGGCCGCTCTGGGCGGCGCAGGGGAGGAGGGCGGCCTGCACGGTGGCGAGCAGGGCGCCCCAGTCGAGGCTCTCGAGAGTGGCTCGGCTCGCCTCCAGGATCGCGGACGCCTCGATGAAGCTCTCCTCGGCCAGCGCGATCAGCCCCAGGTTGACCCGCGGGAAGATCTCGGCCGCCGTGCTCAGCTTTTCGAGCAGCGACAGGGCGCGGCGGGCCAGCTCCCGGGCGCGCGGGAAGTCGCCGCCGACCCGGGCGATCTCCGCCTGGCCGTTGATGCTGCGGGCCACGCCGTAGCGGGTGCGCAGCTCGCGGAAGCGGGCTTCCGCCTCTCCGTAGAGGTCCGCCGCCGCCTTCAGGTTCCCCTCGAGGCGCTCCACCCTGGCGAGGCCGATCAGGTAATCGGCGGCCCCGTGCTGGTCCCCGGCCTCCCGGTAGAGCGCCAGCGACTGCGCCAGGAACGCGCGAGCCTCCGCGAGATCGCCGCGCAGGCGGCAGACCTCCCCGAATCCCCAATGGCAGGCCGCGGCGCTGCGCGGATTGCTGCCCACCTCGATGCAGCGCTGGTAGAGCCGGAGGGCTTCATCCAGGTGGCCGCGCCGCCGCGCGGTGTCGCCGAGGAGACGCAGGGCCTCCGCGCGATGCGGGGACCAGGCGCCTTCCGTGCCGCCGCTGACCACCCGGCCGGCCCAGCGGAAGACGTCCTGCATGCGCCCCTGGTAGAACGAGATGCGGGCGCGCAGCACCCAACCCTCGCCGCGCTGCGGGTCGCGCGGGTGGATGCCGAGAGCATCGAGCGTCTCCTCCCGCAGGGTGAGGATCTCGTGGGCGAGAGGGAAGTCGCTGGCTTCGTTGCGCTCCCGCGCGCCGGAGAGGAGAGGGGCCACGGCCGCGGCGAGCTCTCCCGCCTGCAGCAGATGACGGCCGAGCCGCTCCGCCACGCCGCGTTCCCCGCTCCTCGCCGCAAGCATGGCCGCGCAGGCGCGGTGGCAGGCGGGCCAGCGGCAGGCCTCCCGCGCCAGCCGCTCTACGCTCTCGCGCAACATGGGATGGACGAACCTCCACCCCTCTTCGGTCGCGACGGCAAGCCGGCTTGCCAGCAGGTGGTCCAGGAGCTGCGGGGGACTCGAGACCCCGGTGGTGCGGCAGGCCCCCTCCCACTCTCCACGGTCCACGGACGAGCCGAGCGCCGCGGCGATCTCCAGCGCCTCCCGCGCGCCGGCGGGGAGCGGCTCCAGCAGCCGGGCCACCCGGCCGGACCAGACCTGGTGGAGGTTGTCCGGCAGGCGGATCTCGGCTCCCGGCCGCAGGACGAATCCGGCCTTGTCGACCTCCAGCAGACCGCGATGGACCAGATCTCCCACCAGCTGCACGGCGAACAGCGGATTCCCCTCGGTCCGCGCGTCGACCGCCGCGACCAGCTCGGGAGAGAGGCCCAGGAGGTCCCCGATCAGAGCGGTCCGTTCGTCCGCGCTCAAGGGAGGGACGTCGAGCACCAGGGAGCCGGTGGAGCCCATCACCTCTTCCAGGGCCGCCCCTTCCAGCCGGCGCTCCGCGAGGGCTTCTTCGCGGGCGGTGAGGAGGAGGAGCGCGGGAATCGGCTCCTCGGCCGACTCCTCCAACAGATGGCGGGCGAATTCGATCGTCTCGACGCTCCACTGCACGTCGTCGAGCACGAGGAGGAGAGGCCGCTGTCTGCCGAGCTGGCGGAGGTAGCGCGTCAGCAGGTCGAAACGTTCGCGGCTGGTCTGCCGCGAGCGGCCCGGCGTCAGCAGGTTGAGCATGCCGGACTGGTCCGCCTCGTCGCGCAGGCCGAGCCGCGCGAGCAGCCGCTGGATGCGGCTTGCGAGCGCCGCGCTCGTCAGGCCGACGCACCCCGTCTGGCGGGTGATCATCCGCGCCAGGCCGTCGCCGGCGCCCGGCTCGGGAGAATGGGTGGCGCGCAGGATGGTCGCTCCCCCCACCTCGTGGGCCCGCTCGGCGATCCATTCGGCGAGACGGGTCTTGCCGTTCCCCGCCGCGCCAAGGAGGAGGACGAGGCGCGTCTCTCTCCGGTCGTGGACCTCGGTCAGAGCGCGCCACAGCGCATCGCGCTCGCGCTGCCGTCCGATGAACGAGATCGAGCGCAGGCCATAGAGACCGAGCCCGGCGCCGACCAGCCGCATCGAGGGAGGCGGGGCCACCGGCGACTCCCAGGTCCGGGGCAGCGGAGCCGGGAGGCTTGGGAGGAGAAGCCCCGCAGGGGAAGGAGCCGCCGCCTGCCCCTCCATCGCGGGGAGCGTGAGGAGGAGCGCGGGGGTCGCATCGGCCTCGGCATCGGCCTCGGGAGGCGAGGACGGGGCCAGGGCGGCGTCTTCGATGCCCAGCATCGACCAGGCGGCATCCGCGGCGCGCTGGAAGCGCTGGCCGGGATCCTTGGCCAGAAGCCGGCGCAGCCACCCTTCGAGCCCCCGCGGCACCGGGAAGAGCGGCTGGAATGCGGGCGGCTTCTCCTCCAGGTGACGCCGTACGACGTCGGCCATCCGGCCGAGGAAGGGAGGGTGCCCGGTGGCGAGCGACCAGGCCATGCAACCGAGAGAGTAGAGGTCGGTCCAGGGGCCGTAGTCGCGCCACTCGCCGCGCAGCTGCTCCGGAGCGATGTAGGAAGGCGTGCCGCAGATCGGCTCGTTCGGCTCGAGCTCTCCCGGCTCCACGGCATGGGCGAGCCCGAAGTCGGCGAGCTTGAGCCGCGTCCGCTCCCGCTCGCCGAAAGCCAGGACGTTGCTGGGTTTCAAATCGCGGTGGATCACGCCGCGGGCATGGGCATGGGCGAGCGCGTCGAGCAGGAGGAGCAGGACCCGCCGGAGACCGGGCCACCCCTCCCGCTGCGAGAAGACCAGGGGCAAGGTCCCGGCATCGGCCAGCTCCATGGCCAGGAAGGGGCTGCCGACCGGCAGGCGTCCCTCCGAGATCTCGGCGGCCTCGGGGCTCACCTCGCCGTAGTCGAGCACGATGATGATGCCCGGATGGTTGAGGCTGGCGACGGCGCGGACCTCGTTGCGAAAGGCGGCGCGGTAGCGGTCCTCGAAGAAGCTCGGAGCGGTCATCACCTTGACCGCCACGGGCACCCCCTGGGCGGTGTGCACCCCGCTCCACACCTCGGCCATGCCGCCGTGGCCGATCCGCCGCGACAGCTGGAAAGCACCCAGAGGGATGAATGGCTCGGTCATCGGTACGAAGCATTCTATGGCACACTGAGACGCTGGAGAGCGAACTGCGCGATCCTCCCTCCTTTGCCCTTTGACAGCGTCCCTTTCAGGATCTAAGCTCAAGCATTCGTTTCTGAAGGAGGAGTCGAAGCGTGCGTTTTTTTGCTTTCCTCTGCCTGACCCTCACGCTGGTCCTCGCCCCGGTCCCGGCCTCCTGGAGCGAGGACAGCCACGACATGCGCTCCCTGACTCTCGCGGATCTCGCGAAGGGAGCGCTCAAGCTGGACGGGCTCGGCTCCTATCACCACGCGATCACCACCGCCTCGCCGGAGGCCCAGGCCTTCTTCGACCAGGGGCTGCGGCTGCTCTACGCGTTCAACCACGACGAGGCGGCGCGCTCGTTCGCCCGGGCCGCCGAGCTCGATCCGCGGTGCGCCCTCTGCTACTGGGGCGTCTCCTACGCGCTCGGCCCGAACTACAACATGGTCCTCCTGCCGGACCGCGCGCAGGCCGCCTGGGAGGCGGCCCGGAAGGCAGAGGCCCTGAAGGCTGAGGCGAGCCCGGTCGAGCAGGCCCTGATCGAAGCCCTGCAGAAGCGCTACAAGGGGCCGGAGCCGCTCGATCCGCCGGCGCAGCAGCCCTACAACGAGGCGTACGCCGCGGCGATGCGCGACGCCGCCCGGCGCCTCCCCTACGACGTCGACCTCCAGGTCCTCCTGGCCGAATCGCTGATGGACCTGAACCCCTGGAAGCTGTGGACGAACGACGGCAAGCCGGCGCCCGGCACCGAGGAGATCCTGGCGATCCTGGAGGGGGTGCTCGCGCAGCATCCCGAGCACCCCGGAGCGAACCACTACTACATCCATGCCGTGGAGGCGTCCAAGGACCCCCGGCGCGCCGTGCTCTCCGCCGACCGCCTGCGCACCATGATGCCGGCCGCGGGCCACCTGACGCACATGCCGTCCCATATCTACCAGCGGATCGGCCGGTATGCCGACGCCTCGGAGGCGAACCGCAAGGCGATCGCGGCGGATGAGGCCTACATGGCGGCGGCGAAGCCGGCGGGCTACTACGTGATGTACCGCTCCCACAACGAGTCCTTCCTCGCCTATGCGGCGGCGATGGAGGGGCGCAGCGGCGAGTCGGTCGCGGCCGCGGAAGCCGCGGCGAAGGTGGCGCTGGACTCGCCGGAGATGATCGGGATGATCGAGATGATGCCGGGGATGGACTTCTACCTGGCCTACCCGGTCCTGGCGAAGGTCCGCTTCGGGAAATGGGACGACCTGCTGGACGATCCGGCGCCGCGGTCCGACTGGAAGGTGCTCAACGGCCTCTGGCGTTTCGGCCGGGGGATGGCGCTCTCCGGCAAGCGGCAGCCGGACGCCGCCGAGGCCGAGCTTCAGATCCTGTCGCAGATCGCGGCGCAGGTCCCGCCGGACATGACGGCCGGCTACAACACCGCGCGGGACGTCCTCGGTCTCGCGGCCCGCCTGCTGGAAGGGGACATCGCCTGGAAGCGCGGGAAGGCCGATGACGCCGTCGCGGCATTCGAAGATGCAGTCAAGAGGGAGGACAACCTGAGCTATGACGAGCCGTCGGACTGGTTCTATCCGGCGCGGCATCATCTGGGTGCCGCGCTCCTCGCCGCCGGGCGCGCCGTGGACGCCGAATCGGTCTACCGCGCCGACCTCGAGCGGAACCCCGCGAACGGCTGGTCCCTCTTCGGCCTGGCGCAGGCACTGGCGGCCCAGAAGAAGGACGCTCGCGCGGTGAACGCGCAGCTCGACAAGGCCTGGTCGAAGGCGGACGTGAAGCCCGCGGCGTCGGTCTTCTGAAGCCACTGAAGCCAACGCGCATGCCACCGGCTCTGGCTCGCCTCGCCTGCTCGTCCGCTGACCTTTCCGGAGAGCCGCTGCCTCTCCGGAAGGTCTGCGCCATCCTCAATCCAGAATCCAGGAATGGCGGGGGGCGCCGCGTCCGCGAGACCGTCGCGGAGCGGCTCGGCGACCTCCTCACCAGGGTCGACCAGGCAGGCTACCGCGGTCACGCCGTCGAGCTCGCCCGCCGCGCGGCGGCGGAGGGGGCCGACGCGGTCGTGGCGATCGGCGGCGACGGCACCATCAATGAGGTCATCAACGGCCTCGCGGGGAGCGGCGCCGCTCTGGGCATCCTCCCCCGGGGAGCCGCCAACGACCTGGCGCGCCTGCACGGCATCCCGGAGGACCTCGCGGCGGCCTGCGACGTCATCCGGGAGGGGACTCTCCGCCGGGCCGATCTCGTCCGTGTCAACCACCGCCTCTTCGCCACGGCCGGCGGGATCGGCCTCCCCTGCGAGATCGCCAGCATCGCCGACCGCATCAAGCGCGACGGCCGGGCCGGCAAGCTCCTGGTCAACCTCCTGGGGAGCAACATCTATGTGCTGGCGGTCCTGGTGGCCCTGCGCAACAATCCGGGCCGGGCCGTGGTGACCCTGCACCGCGACGGAGAGGTGCACCGGGTGGACGCTCTCTCCCTGATGATCAACAACCAACCCTTCCTGGGACGCCGGTTCCGCATGGCGCCCGGCGCCGTGCCCGACGACGGCCGCTTCGACGTCTGCCTGATCAACGGCCATGAGAGCCGGTGGAGCGTCCTGCCGTTGCTGCTGCGGGTGCTCGTGGGCCGGCACACCACCTCTCCCGAGGTGGAGAGCTGGCGGGGAGAGAAGCTGCGGCTCACCGCCGACACGCCCATCTCCTTCTTCGGCGATGGCGAGATCTTCCCCGCGGCAGCCGAGCTGAGAATCGAGCTCCTGCCGCAGGCGCTCGCGGTGATCGTGCCGAGAGCCTCATCCCACCCGGGATGAGACCGACTTGCGCCACGACCGGTACCAGAAGCCGAAGCGGATCCACTGGATCAGGTTGTCCGCCTTGAGAGCGGCAAAGACGTGCCGCTGGTACTGCAAGGCCTCGGCGAGGGAGAGCGTATAGCTGCGCTTCGCCGTTCCTTGCAGCCCCGGGGACACCTGCCAGCGGCCCTGGTCGTACCGGAGCGTGTGCGTCACGTCGGGCTCGCCGGCGACCGGCGACTTGAGGGTGACGTGGATCACGTCCTCGGCGCCGGTGAGGAAGCGCGGCAGAAAGCCGGAGAGGAGCGGGTTGCGCAACGTCGCCGCCGTGGCCGGAGTGAAGAGCTCCTCCATGACCCGGTACTGCTCCGCCTCGTCGAGCGCCCCTTTGCTCGCCTCGGCCGCCAACCGGTCGATCTGGGACGATTGGACCTCCACGACATAGTCCACCCGCGACTCGTCCAACGTGGGCTCGAAATCGATGCGGTCCCCCCGGTGGATGCAGGTGAAGCTCTCCCCGGTGTCCTTGACGCGGACCCCCACCCGGTCGAACAGGTTGTCGAAGAAACGTACGACTTGAGGATTCTGGATGACGGACTGCCACTTCTCGAGGCTGGTGGCCATAAAGACCTCCTGGACGCGGGCTGTTTTCTTTGCGGTAATCCTACGAGACCCCGGCCGGCTTGGCAAGGGCCGGAAGGGCCGCCGGCTTCACCAGCGGCAGCTCGACGAAGCTGGCGCGGCCGGGCGTGTGATAGATGCGCTGGGTGGCCTTCTGGAAGTCGGCCGGCTTCGCCCAGAAGATGTTGGGAACGAAGGTCTGGGGGTTGCGGTCGTAAAGGGGGAACCAGCTCGACTGGACCTGGACCATGATGCGGTGGCCGGGGAGGAACACGTGGTTGACGGTCGGGAGCTGGAAGCGATAGAGGAGCGGCTCGTTGGCGGGGAGCGGCTTCGGGGTCTCCAGGCTCTCGCGATAGCGGCCGCGGAAGATGTCGGCCGAGACCATGAGCTGATAGCCGCCCATGTCGGGCTGCGCCGCGACCTCGGGCGGCCAGACGTCGATCAGCTTGACGACCCAGTCGGAGTCGGTGCCGCTGGTGGAGGCGACGAGGTTGGCGATCGGGTGACCGCTGAGCTCGACCGGCGCGGTGAGGACGTCGGAGACATAGGCGAGCACGTCCGGGCGCCCCGAGGTCTCGCGTTGATCGCTCACCAGCCAGGGCCGCCACTGGCGCGCGTCCGAATAGACCGGCCGCGAGACGTACGGCACCGGCTTGGCCGGATCGGAGACGTACTCGTCGTACGGGGCGTCCGCCGACCCCGGCGCGGTGAAGCCGGCCGCGAGACCCGCCTCGAGATAGAGCGGCGCCGGTTGAACCGCGCACCCCGCCGCGCAGCCCGCAGGCCATGAATCGAGGCGTTCCCACCGGTTGGTTCCGGTCTCGAAGGCGGTGACCGGCGCGACGTCCAGGGGTGGCGCATCGTCTTTCAGATAGTGGTCGAGGAAGGGGCGCAGGACGTTCTGGCGGAACCAGAGCGAGGTGTCGCTGTCGAAGCGGATCGCGCCGAGGGAGCTGCCTTCGCGGATCGACTGGCCGTGCGACCAGGGGCCGAGGGCGAGGAACACCTTGTCGTTGGCCGTGTCCTTGGGCTCGATCGCCTCGTAGACGGCGATGGCGCCGTAGATGTCCTCCTGGTCCCAGAGGCTGTGAACGAGCAGCACCGGGATCGACAGGGGCCGGGCCGCGAGGATCTTGTCGACCGCCTGGCCGCGCCAGAAGGCGTCGTAGCTCGGGTGGGCCAGGAGCTTCCGCCAGAAGCCGAGCTGCTCCATGCCGCGGCGGCGCCCGAGCTCGCCGGCCGACCCGGCCTCCAGGAATGTGTCGTAGTCGTCGAGGTGGCTGGTCCACCACTTCTCCTCGACCTTGCGCGTGGCCTCCTGGTTGTAGATGTAGGACATCCCCTGCTGGCGGAAGGCGCCGTTGTGGAACCAGTCGTCCCCCCTCCAGCCGTCCACCATCGGGTTCATCGGCACCGAGACCTTGAGCGCAGGGTGCGGATCGATCAGCGCCATCAGCGGCGTGAAGCCGTCGTAGGAGATGCCGAGGATGCCGACCTTGCCGTTGGACTCCGGGACGTTCTTCACCAGCCAGTCGACGGTGTCCCAGGTGTCGGTGGCGTGGTCCACCGGAGTCGGATTCAGCGGCCCCCGCAGCGGGCGGTTCATCACGTAGTCCCCTTCCGAGCCGTACTTGCCGCGGACGTCCTGGACGACGCGGATGTAGCCCCCCTCCACGATGACGTCGGTCGCGTTGTCGTAGCCCTGGAGCGACGGCCCGAGGTGCGAGCTCTCGCTGCGGCTCGTCATCGCATCCGCGTCGTAGGGGGTGCGGGTCAAGAGGATCGGAGCGTTCCTCGCGCCCTTGGGGATGAGGATCACGGTGTGGAGCTTCACCCCGTCGCGCATCGGGATCATCACCGTGCGCCTGACGTAGTCGAGCTCGTCGGTTGCGGGCGTGAGCTTCGCGGGCGTCTCGGAGGGGAGAGTTTGTGCCCTCGCAGGCAGGGTGAGGAGCGAGATCAGGACTGCGAGGATCACGGTGGTGCGAGTCTGCGTCTCAGGCATCTTCAATCTCCTGGCGGGGCACTCATTCGGAAGATTCTAACCGAGCCGGGAGGTTCTTCCGCCCCTCCGGCGGACCCGGAAGAGCAGCCACAGGCCGGCCGCAGCGTGCGGAGCCCCGTCGCGAAGGGAGCGCTTCTGCTAGACTGAGGCTTGCGAGGAGGCTCAAACGCTTTGAAGGACAGGGTCTACATCGAGACCACAATCGTGAGCTACCTGGCCGCCAGGTTGAGCCGGGACCTGATCGTCGCGGCTCACCAGCAACTGACCGAGGAGTGGTGGTTGCAGAGGCGACCGTCCTTCGATCTCTTTACCTCCCAGGTGGTCGTCCGAGAGGCATCAGCAGGTGACCGAGAGATGGCTCAGAGGAGGCTGGATTTCTTGACAGAGATCCCTCTGCTGGCGATCGACGAGTCTGCGCTCCAGCTCGCAACTCAACTTTTACAACGAGGCATGATTCCGGCGCGTGCGGCAGAAGATGCCTCACATATTGCGATCGCCGCCGTTCACGGTATGGACTACTTGCTGACCTGGAACTGCAAGCACATCGCCAACGCACAGATGCAGAAAACCGTCGCAGAGATATGCCGTGCAGCAGGATACGAACCACCAACCATCTGCACGCCTGAAGAGTTGATGGGAGACTGATCTCATGTGGAAGGACCCGATCGTCGAAGAAGTCCGAAAGGTTCGCGAGGAGCATGCTGCTCGTTTCGACTATGACCTGGTGAGGATCTTCCAAGACCTCAAGGAGCAGGAACGGCAGAGCGGCCGCAAGGTGGTCTCTCTCCCGCCGAAGCGACCACTGGAAGTTGCGGAGCGTTCGAAGGAATAGGCGCGCCCGCCGTCGACTCGCCTCCCCCTCTGTCCCGAAGGGACAGCCATTCCTAGCCCCGGGTTTCAACCGGTTTCAACCCGGGGCGGGCTCCACGCAGCACACACCGCCGAGGTCGGCCGTGTACAGCTCGCGCAACTGGGCTCGGACCTTCCCGGCGAGCTCCTCGCCCGGCCGGGCGATTCCCGCCGCTTCCGCGACCCGGGCGACGATCTCTGCCGCCGATGCCGTGGCAGAGGGAGTAGTTCCCGCCCTGCGACAGCTCGTCCTCGATGGCTTGGAGCGTCGAGCGAAGCGCCGGGGATCGACTCCCCTCCGAGACGCCCGAGGGGGCTCGAAGTGAACGCCGGGGTGCCCAGGGGGTGAGATTTTCCGCGGCCCTCCACCACTATTCTAGCAGAACACCCGCTGCCTACCGGCTGTGCGCTTCTGCACAGCGGGGCTTGGGGAGGAATCATGCAACAAAAAGTGCTCGTGTACTACACAGGTGGCACCATCGGAATGACGGCAGAGCGGCCACGCCGGGCGGACCCGAATTTCCGGACCAACATGGCCAATGCGCTCCGAGGTATTCCTGGAATACCGGAGTGGGATTTCGAAGCTCTGCCGGACCCACTGGATTCTTCGAGCATGACACCGAAACATTGGGAGAGCATCGCCAAATACATCGAGGACCGGCAGCATCGGTACCGCGCCTTTGTGATTCTTCATGGCACGGATACGATGGCGTATACGACTTCTGCCCTGACCTTCATGATCCGAGGATTGACGAAGCCCATCATCTTCACCGGGTCACAGGTTCCGTTGGCCGTGCCGGGCGGCGATGCCCGAGCCAATCTCATTGCTTCTCTCAGATTGGCGGGCGATTACCGGCTTCCCAGGGCCGAAGTATGCCTGGTTTTCGGGGGCAAGGTACTGCGGGGGTGCCGTGCGACGAAGGTCTCCGCCGAGGAATGGGATGCTTTCGATTCGCCGAATTTCCCACCTCTCGCCCGAGCGACCGAGGACGGTATCGAGCTCAGTGAGCAAGCGGGATTGCCACCCGATGAAGAGGCCGGCGTTGCCCTGCAGGTGCAGGAATTCACCCAGACCGAGGTCGGCCTGCTGAGGCTCTTCCCCGGCATTTCGGCCCGAATCACGGAAAACTTCCTGCGCTCCCCGTTGAAGGGAGCGGTGCTCCACGCTTTCGGATCGGGCAACGGCCCGAGCGACCCAGACTTCCGGAGGGTTTTGAGGGAAGCGATCCGCAGAAGGGAAAACCGGGTGGTGATCGTCGCCTGCACACAATGCCTGCGAGGAAGTGTGGACTTGAGCCTTTATCAATCCGGGCTGGGCGGTGAAGGTGTAATCAGTGGATGGGATATGACCGCCGAAGCCGCGGTGACCAAGCTCTTCTGGCTGCTGAGCGTCGAGTCGGACCCTCGTGCCGTGGAGAGGCGGATGCAACAGAACGAGCGAGGCGAGCTCACCCGGCCGGGGTGAGTCGCTGGGAGCGCCCTCGGTTACGCGGCGTGAGGGGAATCTCCTCTGCCTTCCGTTTCTGGAGCTGATGCCGCACGCCGAGCTGCAAACCAAGCCGAAGGGTCCCGAGGCGGCTGCCAAGCGCCCGGAGGAGAAGCGCTCGCCTTCGCAGCGCGACCCAGGGCAGCCCGGCTTCGCGGCGCCGGGAAGCCGCCTCGCGGGACCTCCCGGCGACATCCTCCTGAAGCTCCAGCGGAGCCACGGCAACCGTTACGTGCAACGCTTCCTCCAGCGCTCCGGCATGGGCCTCGGAGGCGGTCCGGTCTCCTCCGAGACCGAGGGCGCGATCGAGCGGGCCCGCGGCACCGGGCGCGCCCTGGATTCGACGACCCGCTCGTCACTCGAGGAGTCGATGGGCGCCGACTTCGGCAACGTCCGCGTCCACACCGGCCCCCAGGCCGAGGCCCTCAACCAGTCGCTCTCCGCCCGCGCCTTCACCACCGGCTCCGACGTCTTCTTCGCCCGCGGTGAGTACCAGCCCGGCAGCTCCGCCGGCCGCGAGCTCCTCGCCCACGAGCTGACCCATGTGGTGCAGCAGGGGGCCGCCAGCGAGGTGCGGCGCAAGTGCGCCGAGTGCGAGGAGGAGGAACGCAAGGCCGGCGCGGCGGGGGGAGCTCCCGCCCTCCAGGCCAAGCTGGTGGTGGGAGCGGCGGACGACCCCTACGAACGCGAGGCCGACGAGGTCGCCCGCCAGGTGATGCGCGCCCCGGCCGTGCAGAGCCCGGCCGTGCAGAGGAAGTGCGCCCGGTGCCAGGCCGAGGAGGAGCAGGCGGCGCGGCGGGTGGTCCGCCGGGACGCGAGCCCCGCCGTGCGGCGCGCCCCCCGTCTCAACACCGTGACCCAGCCTCCGTCGGCGGCCCTCTCGGTCGCCATGGAGGGGTTCTTCTTCGAGCCTTCCGAGGCCGCGGTCTACGAGGCCGGTCCCAAGGCCCCCCAGCTCCTCGCCATGGTGCTCAACCGCCTCGTGGGCAGCCAGTACCGGCCCGGCCTGGTGGACTCGGTGACCGCCTTCCTCGACAGCCGGAAACAACAACGCCACGGCGGGTTCCTGGAGGGCCAGACGGCCAAGGCCGGAGAGCCCATCGGCAGGACCGGCCTCTTCCTCGTGACCGCGGTGATCCTGGTCGACTACCTGGAGAAACAGCGCAAGCTGAAGGTCGACCTCTCCCCGGAACAGCGGGACCTCCTCGAGAAGGGGTTCGCCACCGCCGACGCCTGGAGCGTGCTGGTGCGCGAGGCGCAGCTCCAGCAGAATCCCCTTCCTCTCTGGTACACCATCGAGCTGTTCTTCCAGGAGATGGGGCAGCAGGGGGCCCTCCTCAAGACCTACCAGGAAGCCCTCAAGCTGATCCCGGTGAACCGGGCCGCCGCGGAGAGTGTCGGTCGCTTTGCGATCTCGCAAATCCTCGCCTCCATCCTGGCGCCCATCCAGGTCCTGGACGCGATCCGCCTGGATACCAGCCTGGCCGGCAATGACAAGACCCGGGACGTTTACACCCTCCTCTGGAACGTCGCCAAGCCGGGGCCGGACGGCGCGATCGCGGTTCCTACCCAGATCGGGAAGCCCGGCGCGGTGGCCTTTTTCCTCGCCTGGGCCCGCTCGCAGGCGAAGGTGGCCGAGGAGGCCGAGACCAATCCCGCCCGTCGGATCCAGCTGCTCGAGCGCTACGGGCGCTTCCTCGGGCAGGTGACGGTGAAGGGACCGGCGACCGGCAACCAGCAGATCCGCGACACCCCGGCCCGGGCGAACCGCCCGCCTTTCCCGTCCACTCTCTCGGCGGTGCCGCCCCTGCAGCCGCCGCTCTTCGATGCCGCCCTGGGCACCGATCACCGCTTCTCTCTCCAGGTCGAGTTCCCGGACGTCTTCGCCGCTCTCGGGAGCTACGGCTTCGCCTGGGAGCGCGTGCGGATCCCGGACGACAAGATCGGCAAGCCGGTCGATCCCGACAAGCTCGAAGGGGAGAAGGCGACGTACGGCGAGGTGGCGTCGGTGCGCTTCAGCCGTGCCACCCGCTACGCCAAGGCCGACATCGAGCGGGTCGTGGACGAGACCATGACCGACCTCGGGCCCGTCGGCGTCGGTGCCCTGGAGCTGGTGGGGGCCAACGCCATCCTTCGCTACATCGGCACCGGCATCCAGTTCGCCGTCGAGGTCCTCACCACACCGCGGCACCAGAAGCACATCGTCTTCCCCGAGCCCGGGCTCTATCTGGTGCGGGGGATCATGAGCCCGTACCTCAAGGGCGAGGAAGAGGTGGTGCGGGCGCCGAGCGTCGCCTACTACCCGGTCCTCGCCCGCGATCCGGACGAGATGGCCTCCGCCGGGGTGGCCGGCGCCGCCAAATCGCGGGAGGCGGCCAAGGCCCGGGTGGCCGAGATCGACGCCCGGCTCAAGGAGGCCAACCTCGACGCCAAGGAGCGCCAAGCCCTCCTCGCCGAGCGCGAAGATCTGCAGCGCTCCTTCGGCCCGGTAGGCCTCGCCCTGGAGCACCAGCGGGCCGAGCTCGCCAAGTACGTCGACGAGGTGAAGGCCGGGCGCCAGAGCGGCGAGATCGCCGGGGCCGAGCAGCAGCTCGAGGTGCTCGACAAGATCTTGAAGGTGCGCGCAAAGCGGGGGCTCGCGAACGGCGAGTCGCCGGTCGCCCGTTTCGTCTCCGACCTCGGCCAGAACCTCCCCCTGAACCTGGAGGTCGTCGACAAGCCCAAGGCGGGCAAGCAGTTCCACGTCGTGGTCTCCGACCTGACGACGCCCAAGAGCGGTCTCGAAAATGGCTACGGCGAAACCCGCGACAAGGCGATCCTCGCCGCTCTCGTGAAGATGCTCGAGGGCGGCAGCGGCTACGGCCGCGGCCGGGTATCCATCCAGCTGGGCGGCGTCACCCACACCCGGCGGATCGAGGCGAGCCTCGGCAATCTCCTCATGGAGTCGATCGACAACGTCGCCCTGGTGCTCTCGATCGCCGCCATCGCCGCGGCGCCGTTCACCGCCGGAGCCAGCCTGGCGCTGCTGATTCCGGTGGGGATCGCCGGCGCCGTCCCCTCGGCGTACCGGGTGGCCGAACGGGTCGAGGCGGGGACGTTCACCCTCGACCTCGAAAACGCCATGGAGCTGGTCAACATCGTGGGCAGCACGATCGGTCTCGCCCGCCTGGGGGCCGGATCGCTGCGTCTGGTGCGGGTGGGCCGCGGCCTCCTCATCCTGGGCTACGGCGCCGACGCCCTGGGCGGGATCTTGATGGGCGCCAACCTGATCGACCAGATCAACAAGCTCCAGGCCCTCCCCGAGGGAGAGCGGGCGGCCGCCCTGACGATGCTCATCGGCCAGACCATGCTCTCGGTCGGCATCACCGTCGGGGGATCGCTCGCCGAGCGCGCCCACCAGGCGCACCTCGAGGCCAGGCTCAAGACCTCGCCTCCCGAACCCGTCAGGCACCCCCCGGGCGCCCCGGAGCTCCCGGCAGCGACCGGGCACGGCAATCCCCCCGGAGCCGGCGAGGCGGCCAAACGGCCCATGATCCGCGACATCGAGCCGCTGGACCCCTCGAGCACACCCCCCCGGCCTCCGGAGACGGGCCAGCCGGCGGAGCCCTCCCATCCCTCGCCGGGGCCGGGCGAGGAGTCGGAGCCCGTGCATGACCCTTCCCATCCCTCGCAGTGGCCGACCCAGGAGTCGGAGTGGATCCTCGCGACGAATGCGGCCGGCGCCGAGGTGTTCAAGTCGCTGACCCCGATCAGCGTCCTGCCCGCCCATGTGGAAGGGATCGTGGTCCGCGCCCGGCGAGAGGGCAAGAAGGTCACGATCATCACCGGCTACCACGGGTCGTCCACCGGCGGCACCCACCCGGAGAAGAAGTTCGCCCGCGACGACGCGAAGTTCTACGGCAAGAGGTATCCCGACGTGGCCGTGATCGATACCTCGGAGATGACGCACGATCAGAGGATGGCGGTGATCGACTCGACCGCCGGCATCGTCATCGTGAGCACCTGTTACGGAGCTTGCGCCAAGCCCTCCGCCCCGGCGCGCCCGGCCGGGTCCAAGCCCCTGGCCCTGCCGTCCGGCGAGAGCAAGGCCCCGCCCCTCGCCCTGCCGGCGGCCGGCGAGACGTCCGGCCCTCCCGTCCGCGCCAACGTGGAGGAGATGTTCCACAAGTATGACGTCCAGGAGGACCTGCAGCGGCTCGGCCCGGTCAACGAGGAAACGAAGCCCCTGCTGGAGAAAAACGACACACTGCGCGAGGCGCTCGTCGAAAGCCCGCTCGCCGCGGTCGTCCTCAAGAAATGCAGCTCGCCCTGTTATCCGCCGAACGCCACGCAGGCGGAGATCCAGCGCCTCGAGCGCTACCTCCGGAACGTCGGTCCCGGCTATGACGAGGCGGCTCTGCGCAAGTACCTCTACGACCGCCGGGGCGAGCTCACGGCCGCGATCTCCCAGCTCGAGCAGTCGAAGACCCCCGCCGACCTCAACGCCAAGCTCGCCTTCTTGAACACCAAGGGCGAGAAGGGAATCGAGAAGCTCCCGGCCCGCGAGGACCCGCGGATCCGCGGCGAGCTGGTCGAGCGCGCGCACGACATCGGCGTCAAGTACGGCGAGAGCCAGGCCAAGGCGGACGGCCTGATCGACGTCGGGTTCGACAACCCGATCCAGATCGGCGGCTTCGACCAGGGTTTCGACGACGTGATGCGCCAGGGGCCGAACCTCGACACGGGCGACGTCTACATCGTCGAATACAAGGGCGGCAGCGCGAGGCTCGCGCCGGGGCAGATGGAATTCGACTGGGTGGTGGGCAACATCCGCCGGCTGTATAACGAGGGCGGCTCCGCCGGCCAGTCCTGGGCGCGCGCCCTCGCCAAGGCTCTCCGCGAGGGGAGGCTCAAGGGCGTCGCCTACTCGACCCCGCTCTCCGGAGGGAGCCCGCTGCCCACGGCCAAGGTCGGCACCTGGGCCTACAAACCGACGAGGATCGCCTTTTGAGCCCTGTGCCCCGCCTCCCTGCGCTCGATCTTCCCTGGGCGGAGGGGATCGAGAGGTTCTGCGCCGAAGCCGGAGAACAGCTCGCCCGGGAGATGGCGGCCCCGGGCTCCGGCGGGCAGATCGAGCACGCCCTTCTCGCGACCTATCTCGAGGATCTGGGGCTCAGCCGGTACGCCCTGGGTTTTCCCCTGGACGACGTAAAGGAGATCTTCCAGCTCGCGGCCCGCGCGCTCCTCCGGGTCTTCGAGCTGCGGGGGACCGAGCCGGACGAGTCCCTGGCCAATTCTCGCCGTGGCCGCGAGGCCCTGCTCCTCGCCCTGGCCGCCGAAGACCTCGCCCTCGCCCGCTCGCTCGCCCCTCACGTCGAGGACCCGGAAGGCGCCTCCTACCTGGGTCCCGGCTCGGTGGTGACAACGCCGGACGATCAGGCCCTGGCCAAGGCCTGGCGGGATCTCGTCCTCAGCCGTCCAATCCCGCCCCTGACCCTGACGCCCCAGGCCACCCCGGGCGCGCTCCTCGAAGCCGCGGCGCTGGAGTCCCTCGCGGCAGGCGACGGCGCCTCCTTCCGCGCCACCCTGAGCCGTCTCGTCACCTGGCACGAGGAGCAGGCCACCCGGGAAGAGCACCGCCACCAGCCCGACTGGCTCCTCTGCCTCCCCGGCCTCGCCCTCGCCACATTGGCGGTGGAGAGAGGGGTGGTGGGGCGGGGGGAGCTGCCCGGACGGTCGCCGTACCTTCCCTCTTTCTGAGGGGTCAGCGAACGTTCCGGAGCCGGCTTCGCCGGGACCCTCACCCCCTAGCCCCCTCTCCCACACGCACCCTCACACCCGCCCGGGAGAGGGGGAACAGGGCAACCACAAGGGTTGCCCCTACCCGAACACGAAGGCTGTGAAGGCAACTGTAGGGGCAGGTCTTGTGCCTGCCCTGGGTGGCGGCGCCCCTCTCCCGGGTGGCGGGAGTGCGTGTGGGAGAGGGGACGGGGGTGAGGGTCCCGGCGAAGCCGGCTCTCTGGCGCTCCAGGGACCGCAGTTTGCGCCTATGGGGGACGGGGGTGAGGGGCCGTCTCGCCGCGGTAAGGCAGCCGGTGGGAACCCTCCTTACTGGTGAGCCCCCGCCGGGTGCACGTCGGGGAGAAAAAAGAAGAGTACGGCGAGCACGGCGTAGACCGAGAGGAGCTGGAGCCCCTCGATCCAGTTGCTCTCGCCGTCGCTGCTGATCTGCTCGACGATGATGACCGAGGCCACGACCGCAACGACCTCCGGAACGGTGAACTCGAAATTCATTGGACGGCCGAAGAGGTAGGAGGCGAAGACCAGCACCGGGGCGACGAAGAGCGCGACCTGGAGACTGGAGCCGATGGCGATGCCGATGCTGATGTCCATCTTGTTGCGCAGCGCCATCAGGACGGCCGAGGAGTGCTCGGCGGCGTTGCCGATGATGGCGACGACGATGACGCCGACGAAGACCTCGGTCAGCCCCAGGGACTCGCGCGCGCTCTCGATGGCGCCGACCAGGAACTCAGAGATGAGTGCGACGAAGGCCGTCGCCCCCAGCAGGGCGCCGACCGACTTGCCCACGGACCATGGCGCGTGCGCGCCCTCCTCGGCCTCCAGGCAGGTCAGCTCCTCGCCCGCCTCGCAGGCCACATCCTTCGAGTCGTCCGCGCCGAACACCTCCCGGTGCGTCATCAGCGAGAAGACGAGCATCAGCGCGTAGGTCAGGAAGAGCACGACGGCGATGGCGAGCGAGAGCCCCTGCTCCTTCGCCGGCGTCCAGCCGCCCTGCGCGACGGGCACGGCAGCCGCCGTCTGGTGGAAGACCGTCGGGATGACGAGAGCGATGGCGGCGAGCGTGAGAGCCGTCGCCGAGACGCCCGCGGCCACGCGGCTGAACTCCTGCTTGCGGAACTTGAGGCCGCCCGAGAGGAACGAGAGGCCGAGGACGAGCAGGACATTGCCGATGATCGAGCCGGTGATGGAGGCCTTGACGACGCCTGTCAGCCCCTTCGAGAGGGCGAAGAGTCCGATGATGAGCTCGGCGGCGTTGCCGAACGTGGCGTTGAGGAGTCCGCCGACGCCCTGCCCGAGGTGCTCGGCCAGGTGCTCAGTGGCGCGCCCCATCCACCTGGCCAGGGGGACAATCGCGAGGCACGATACGACGAAGAGTGCCGTCGGGTTCTCGAGCGACGGCAAGTACCTGAGGGCGATGGCGACCGGCACGAACACCAGGAGCCAGTCGAGTCGCGGCCTCAGCCAGGAGCGGCGGCGAGGCGCGTGGGCGGCCGGGTGTCCTGCATCGGACGGACCTGAGGGTGACGTCATGAGCTCTATCTACCACACCTGCCTTGGGGCATTGTCCCGAAGGACCAGAAACGAAGCCGTCGCGAGGAAGCAGAGGCGGCCGGGTTGCTGCGCGTGCTACGAATCTACCTCTCGGTGCCCGTCCCCCATAGGCGCTAACTTACCGAGGCCCGCGGCGCTCGCCAGGGGTTCTGCCGTGGACGATCTTGAGAGGCACGGCGATGACCACGGCTCCGATCGGTGGGAGTTGGTCGATGTTCAGCAGTCACGCTTATCGAAAAGATCCGAAATCTGCAACTTGCGCCCGGTTGACCCGTATTCAGCCGGAAGCCGCACTCTATTCCGTACGCCGTAAGCCGTATCCAATCTGATGAGCCCGGGGGCCCCTGTCCCGGGAGGGAGATCAATTCTATGTTCCAACGACGGATCACACGGTTGTTGTCGTTGCTGTTCCTCGTGCTCGCCTTGTTTTTCGCCAGTGGCCCGGCGTTCGGGCAGACCTCGATCGAGCTCACGGACTACGATGGCCAGCCGCTGACCCAGGCCCGGCAGTTCTCCTACCTATTCTTCCGGGTGACGGACAGCGCCTCGGCCGGCCTGGGCTCTCTCCCGGTGGAGGTCTCATCCGACATCCGTGGCGACCACCTGACGGGCCCCCTCCAGGAGAGCCCTGCCGGCTCCGGCGTCTTCGTCGGCTCCGTGTTTCTGTATCCCAAGCTGATGTCCGACACCTCATCCGGCTTTGGCTTGACCATCACGGAGGACCCGGGCCCCCCGCACCGCTATGACACCGTCCGGATCACCCTCACGTGCCAGACGGCTCCTTGCCCGCAGGCTTCGATTCCGACCTATGCATCGTCCTTGGGCTTTCTCGACGACCAGGGAAACCCGCTGAGCCGGATCCCCATCGGAGACGCCTTCATCGTTGAGCTGAGGGACAACACCGGCGCCAACATGGCGGTCACGCTCACCGCGCAGCCGGGAGGCGACACGGAGACCGTTTTCCCCCAATATGCCGGCGGCTATCCCGGCGACATCTACTCCCGCGCGACGATCACGACGGCCACAGGACCCGCCGTCCCCGGCGACGGCGTGCTCCAGATCGACGAGGGGGGGACCCTGGTCGCCAGCCACTTGAATTACCTGGGGTCCACCACGACCATCAGTGCTCCCACGGGCTCCATGGTTTTGGAGCTCCTCGACCACACCGGCAATCCGACGACGGCCCTCTTCGAGCAGTCCTACGTCCGTATGCGGGCCACCGATCCCGCGGACAACCTGAGCCCGGCCGTGGCTGAGACCCTTTCCGTGGTCGCCGTCACCAAGGACGTCAACGGCGACGTCCGCGACCAGGAAACCTTCGACCTCACCGAGACCGGTCCGGACACCGGCGTATTCACCGGCCAGATCCTCTTCTGGCCGACACCGTCTCCGGCGTTGGAGAACCACACCTTGGAGGACTGGATCTCGGCGAACAACGAGCAGGACACGGTGACCGTGAGCCTCGGTGCGGCCTCGGTGACCGGCACCGTCCTCCCGGGCCGGGTCTGGTTCGTCGACGCCAACGGCAACCCCGCCAGCCAGTTCGGGTGGGGCAGCCGCCTCCACATCCGGGGGGAAGGCGACGCTTACAACTACCCGGGATTGGTGAACATCATGCCCGTCACCGTCCGCGGCCTGACGTCCGGCTCCAGCGTGTTGATCTACCTCTATGAAACCGGGGTCGACACCGGTCTCTTCGAGGGGACCGTGGATACCGGTGCCACAGCCGGATATCCTCACCTGACCGTCCAGCCGGGAGAGCAGGTCGAGGCAGAGGTCATCTACAACGCCGTGGTCCCCTTTTCGGCGCAGGCGACGATCGGCTCCAACCAGGCCCCCACGCCTCAGGACGATGCGGTCACCGAGTCCGAGGGCAACCAGATCGTTCTCTATCCGCTCTTCAACGACTCCGATCCGGAAGGCGATCCTTTGACCTTGACCGGGATCTCGGTGCCGCCCAGCCACGGCACGGTGGACCTCCTCAACGGCGGAGGCGTGCTCTACACTCCGGTCCCTTATTACAACGGCACCGATTCTCTGCGCTACACCGTCAGCGACAGCTTCGGAAACACCGCCGAGGCCACGATCCAGTTCACTTTGATACCGGTCAACAACCCGCCCGCCGTGCCCACCGGGCTGGTCTTCAACGTGACGGAAGACACACCGCTCACCTTTACATTACCGGTCAGCGATCCGGACGGTGACACGCCGGTCCTCGTCTGGCTCGTTCCGCCGGCGGACGGAACCCTGGTGAGCAACTCGGACGGCAGCCTCACCTACACGCCAGCCCTGAACGCCAACGGCGACCGCACGTTCACCTACCGCTATCAGGATCTCGATGGGGCCACCGCCGACGGGACCTCCACCCTGCACATCCTGCCGGTTCAAGATCCGCCGGTGGCGGTCGACGACACGCTCGTCATGCAGGAGGACCACTGGGCTCTCATCCAGATTCTGCAGAACGACTACGACCCGGACGGCGATCCTCTCGAGATCAGGTCCTTCACCCAACCCGCGCACGGAACGCTCGACGGCTCGTCCATTTACACACCCAATCCCAACTACTACGGTACCGACTCCTACACCTATACGATCTCCGATCCCTCCGGCGCGACGGCGACGGCCACCGTCCGGATCACGCTCACTCCGGTCGACGATCTGCCCGTCGCCCGCGACGACTCCTTCACCATCTCGGAGGATTTCGGCGAAAGGCTCGACCCTCTGGCCAACGACTCGGACGCCGAAGGGCCGGTCTTCCTGGTGATGGACAATATCGAGCACCACTCCGCCCATGGCACCTACTTCTTCTACCCGGACGGCTTCGGCAAGATCGACTACTCCCCGAACCCCGACTTCAACGGCACCGACACCTTCACCTATTCGATCTTCGACGGCACGCACCAGGCGACGGCGACAGTCACCGTCATCGTCACCCCGGTCAACGATCCGCCGATCGGCCTTCCGGACCGGTTCACCACGCTGGAGGACACGCCCTTGACATTCGCGGTCCTCACCAACGACAGGGACGTGGATGGCGACGCGCTCTCCGTCTCCCGCGTCACCCAGCCGGCCCACGGCACGGCGGTGATCAACGCGGACGGCACGATCACCTACGCGCCCGCGGCCAACTACAACGGCGCCGATTTCTTCAACTACTACGCGGCCGACGGAGCCGGCGCCGAATCCGTCCCGACGCGGGTGGACCTCACCGTGACCGCAGTCCAGGACCCGCCCGTGGCGCGCGACGACGTGATCACCGTCCAGGAGGACACGCCGACCAACCTGAACGTCACCCTGAACGACAGCGATCCGGACAACGATTTCGTCGGGGTCCAGTCGGTGACGCAGCCGGCGCACGGCACCCTCACGCTGAGCGGCAGCCTGGTCTACACCTCCGCGCTCAACTACAACGGCCCCGACGCGTTCACCTACACGGCCAGCGACGGCCACGGCAACACGGCCACGGCCTCGGTATCCCTCACGGTGACCCCCGTCAACGACCGGCCGGTGGCGGTCCAGGACAACCCCACGACCCTGGAGGACACTCCGGTGACCATCGCCGTGCTCGCCAACGACAGCGACGTCGAAGGGGACGCGCTGACCATCACCGGGTTCACCCAGGGCCTGCACGGCGTCGCCACCCTCAATGCCGACGGCACCGTGACCTACATCCCGGCGCTCAACTACAACGGCACCGACACGTTCCTGTACAACCTCTCGGACGGGCATGGCGGCGCCGCCTCCGGCCTCGTGCGGGTGACCCTCACCCCGGTCAACGACCCGCCGGTGGCGAACGCCAACAGTGCTACGACCAACGAGGACACGGCGGTGGCGATCAACGTGACCGCCAACGATTCCGACGTCGACGGCGACAGCCTGTCCGTCGAGTCGGTCACTCCACCCGCCTACGGCACCGCCACCTTCACCGGCGGCACGATCACCTACACCCCCGCGGCCGACTTCAACGGCATCGACTCCTTCACCTACACCGTCAGCGACGGCCACGGCGGTACCGCCACCGCGGCCGTCTCGGTGACCGTGAGCCCCGTCAACGACCCGCCCAGGGCGGTGGACGACAACGTGACCACCCCTGAGGACACCACGATCCAGATCAACGTGCTGAGCAACGACATCGACGACGGCTCGGGCACGCAAGTCCTCACGGTCGGCATCCCGGCCCACGGCACGGCGTTCAAGAACGTCTCCACCGGCAACATCGTCTACACCCCCAGCGGGAACTACTACGGTCCGGACTCCTTCACCTATACGATCCAGGACCTCGGGAATCTGACGGCAACGGCGACGGTCTACGTCACCGTCACCTCGGTGAACGACCTGCCGGTGGCGATCTCCGACTCGGCGAGCACCGCCGAGGACACCCCGGTCACCGTCAACGTCCTCGCCAACGATTCCGACCCCGAGGGGGATGCGCTGTCGGTGGCCGGCGCGACCCAGGGTCTCCATGGCTCGACCCAGGTCAATGCCGACAACACCATCACCTACACCCCGGCGCTCAACTATTACAACTCCGACTCGTTCACCTACACGCTGCGGGACGCCAACGGCGGTACCCGCACCGGCACCGTCAACGTCACCATCTCGCCGGTGAACGATCCGCCTGTCGCGGTCGACGACACCGCCATCACCGCCGAGGACACTGCCAAGACCGTCAGCGTGCGCACCAACGACTCTGATCCCGAGCTCGACAGCCTGACGGTGACCGGAGTGACCCAGCCCGCGCACGGCACGGCGACCTTCACAACCGTCTCCGTCACCTACACGCCGGCCGCCAACTACAACGGCGCCGACGCCTTCACCTACACGATCAGCGACGGCAAGGGCGGCACGGCGAGCGCCACCGTTTCAATCACCGTCACGCCGGTCAACGACGCTCCAACCGCCGGCAGTGACACCGCCACCACCACCGAGGACACCGCGGCGGCCGTCAACGTTCTTGCCAACGACACCGACCCCGACGGCGACAGCCTTGCCGTCACTGCCGTCACCCAGCCAGCCCACGGATCGGCAACGTTCACCGCGTCCGGCGTGACCTACACACCAGCGGCCAATTACAACGGAGCCGATTCGTTCACTTATACGATTTCGGACGGCAACGGCGGCACCGCCACCGGAACGGTTTCGGTGACCATCACCGCCGTCAACGATCCGCCGTCGGCCGGAGCCGACTCGGCGACCACTGCCGAGGACACCGCCAAGTCAATCTCCGTTCTCACCAACGATTCTGATTCGGACGGCGACACCCTCACGGTCACCGCCGTCACCCAGCCGGCGCACGGCTCGGCGACGTTCACCGCCTCTGGCGTGACCTACACGCCGGCCGCTAACTACAACGGAACGGATTCGTTCACGTATACGGTTTCGGACGGCAACGGTGGCTCTGCAACCGGAACGGTCAACATCACGGTCACGTCGGTGAACGACGCGCCGTCAGCCAGCGCCGACTCGGCGACCACCGCCGAGGATACGGCCAAGTCGATTTCCGTCCTCACCAACGATTCTGATCCAGACGGCGACACCCTCTCCGTCACCGCCGTCACGCAGCCGGCCCACGGTTCGGTAACGTTCACCGCCTCTGGCGTGACCTACACGCCGGCCGCTAACTACAACGGAGCCGACTCGTTCACCTACACGATCTCCGACGGCAACGGTGGCACCTCCACCGGAACCGTTTCGATCAGCATTACCGCCGTCAACGATCCACCGGTTGCGATCAGTGACGCCGGCACAACCCGCGAGGGTGTGGCGGTGACAGTTTCGGTCCTGGCGAACGATTCGGATATCGAGGGGAGCGCGCTCACGGTCACCGGGGTTTCGACACCGACCCATGGCTCGGCGAGCTTCAGCCCGTCGTCCGTCACCTACACCCCGGCGGCCAACTTCAACGGCGTCGATACGTTCACCTATACCGTAAGCGACGGCGCAGCCACCAACACGGCCACGGTCACCATCACCGTCAAGGACGCTCTCGAACGGGTGGCAATCCTGGCGACCAACAGCGCGTGGATTCAGACCGGCGCCGACGTGCTCTCCGGGGACGTCGTCGTCAACCAGGCCGGAGCGGGTCCGTTCCTCAACGGCGCCGAGCTCAGTCTGGCGGGTACCGTCACCACGCCCGCAGGCTGGGACCTCGACGCCGACAGCCTCACCATCGCCGCGGGGACCACGGTTGCCAGCGACATCTTCTTCAACCAGCTCACGAACAGCGGCACGATCACCGGCCAGCAGACTTCGACCCTCACGCTCCCGGTCTTCGCCTCCCTGCCCGCCTTCCTGACGGCAACCCCCAGCACCACCGACGTCAGCGTAGGCGCCAACGGCAACCGCACACTCGCTCCGGGCAACTACCGCGATCTGATCGTCGGCAAGAAGGGGACCGTCATCTTCAGCGGCGGCACCTATCACTTCCGGTCCATCACCACCGACACCCAGGCCAAGCTGCTCTTCTCGGCCGCGTCCACCGTGCGCGTGCAGCAGAAGGTGAGCATCAAGGCCACCAACACCGTCGGCCCGAACACCGGCGCCACCATCAATGCTTCATCGATCGTCTTCTACGTGGCAGGGATCAACGGCACCGGCGGCGGGCTCGCCGAGACGCCCAAGGCGGTCGAGATCGGGGCGGACAACACCCTGACCGCCAACCTCTACGCCCCCAACGGCACCCTCTGGATCGCCGACCGCACCCAGGCCCGCGGCAGCTTGATCGGCAAGGACGTCCAGATCGGACCCGACGTGCAGGTCACCCTGCAGACCGCCTGGTCCGGGCAGTAAAGGTATTCGGCGTGACCGGCGATCGCCGCCAAGGCGGTCGCCGGGGGATTCTCACTCCGCCCTCTCTCCACCAATCGCAATCCCACCGTACAGATCTGGGCAGTTCCAAGGGCACCGAGCGCGGTGCTCCGGTCGCGACGGCAGCTCCGCATGCCGCATCCGAAGAGCCCCCGGAGGGGGCGACAGCATATAGCCCGGGGTCAGAGCGACGAAGGAGCGGCGACCCCGGGTACCGAGCCAAGATCCTTCACAAGCCTCGAAGGGGCGACAGCAATCTTCCACGGAACCTGATTTGATCGCCACGATCATCTCGAGCTCCTCGTGCCTTACTCGCGAAGATCGTGGCGGCGTGCTGTCGCCCCTTCGGGGCTTTGGAAAATCTCGGTCTTCCAATCCCGGGGCTTACGCCCCGGGCTTCCATGCCGCGCGCGTCGAGGTCTCCCCACAAGGGAAGGTGATCGGGGGGCGGGTGGGCGAGGTGGGACCGCTCAGTTCGTGAAGACGTCTTCCAGCCGCTCGGCCGTGAGCACCCGATCGCCCCAAACAAGCAGACTTTCCGCATCTGCACCCCGCACCCGCTTGCGGGTATTTGCGTCGACACGCCCGAATTTGCGCTCAAGCTGTCGCAGCAGAATTATGGCCTCACCTTCCTTGCGGCCCTCCTGACGACCTTCCTGGCGACCTTCCTGACGGCCTTGCTTGAGCCCGACAAGCCGCCCCTTTTCGCGAAGCTCCCGGTTCCACTCTTCGACTCTCTTTTCCAACATGGTCTTGAACTCCTCCAATCCCAGGGATTCCGAAGCCGGCCCGGTCCACGGAGACGTAGCCGTGGGCGAGGAGATGAGCTTCGATGACGGTCTCGAAGGCGGCTTCACTCGTTGGCTTCACCGTTGGGGTCCCAGAATAAACCGCGCGCGCTCGAGCCGGAGCAGCTCGAACGGCGTCATGCACTTGATACCTAAACCGATGCAGGCGTCCGGAATCTTGATCCTGCGGGTTGAGGCGGAGGGAATCTCATGCGTCACGACGATGTGCTTCCCGGCATGCGCCTGGGCAACGAGGTAGTAATCGGCAACCTGAAGGAAAGTGCTCACTGCGGAGGGCTCGTAGTGGTGGCTTCCTGCCCACGCGCTGACCGCTGCCAAAGACGCAAGGTCGCTCGTGCCGGGCGGGAGAAAGAAACCCGGCCCCCGACCGGCCGCCCATCTGGACAGGTCATCCTCAATCGACTGCACCTCGTCTCCGACTTTCTCGATGCTGAACACATTTCCCGCGGCGTTGCGGTCGATCAGCCAATCCCAGAAAGCCGGGCAGAAGTCGAGCCCGTAGTGCAGGTTCTTCGCCCGGATGAAGACGTCGGCGTCGAGCAGGTATGCCATCAGAGGCCCACTCCGAGGCTATGACCGAGCTCTTGGAAGGTCACCATTTTCTTCATTCCCAGCAGTCGGAAGGCCTCCGTGAAGGACGACCGGCCCTCCAACGTGCTGACCACCAGTGCACGGGCGAACCGCTTGCTCGCCCTGGCGCCGAGCGTGAGATAGAAGTTGCCGCCTCCACCCGTAGGCATGGCTCGGAGTCGATCGAGCTCGCGGCGATACTCGCGCCAGAATTGATCGGCCGTGAGGCCGCCGGCATCGTGGATCCGGCGCAGAATCACCAGAGTGCTGACCTTGAAGCGCCGAGCCAGCCGGTTCAGCTCATCTCCCAACATCGCCTCGGGTTGGTACTCCTCGCGAAAGATGGCGAGAGGGACGAGGACCTCGGCGGCGACCCGGTTGCACCAGATCTCCACAGCGTGCGACGGGGCGGAGGCCGGAGCAACGTCCGACAGTGCGGACTGGCCGAGCCAGACGTGGGCCAGCTCGTGGGCGAGGGTGAACATCTGGGCGGCCTTGGTATCGGCGCCATTGACAAAGACGAGAGGCGCCAGCGGGTCCACGAGCGCGAAGCCGCGGAACTCCTCCGGGTCCAGCTTGCGGCGGTTGTTGCTGCCGACGACGCCGCTCACCATGACCAGGATGCCGAGATCGTCCGCCAGTCCGATGAAGCGCCGGAGCGCTTCTGTCCAGGTCGGTGTTTTGCGGCGCTCCTCGAGATCGAAGCCGAGGGCGTCGCGGATGCGGGCACCCGTCTCCTCAATGTCGCTCGCAAGGCTCACGGAACCCACGAACGGCAGGGAGCTTTCGCCCTCTGTGCGTGCATAGTCGCGGTACCACTCCTGGCGCTGTTGGCAGAGATAGAGCGTGTCCAGCAGATCGGCGCTGGGCCGCCCGAGTCGTTCGTTGCCCATCGTGCGGAAATCGGGGATCGGGACCTCTTCAACCAGTGGCTCCGGAAGAAAGAGATATCCGACCGGCGTATAAGTCGCCTGGGCGAAGCTTTCGAGCTGTTTGAGTGTCGGCAATGCTTCGCCCTGCTCCCAGGCTTCCAAGCGAGGAAAGCGGTCGGCCAGTGCGCCGGGCTCAAACCCGGCACGTTCACGGGCCCAGCGGAACATCTCCGGCTTCACCGTCACGCGGATCATGCAGCGCCTTCCATCTCAATTTTACCTGTCACAGCGGCTGCTATGAGCGCGGCACGGCGTTCCTTGAGCAGAGCGATCGTCCGCTCTGTGGCACTGCGACGGGAACCGTCGTTCACCCGCGGGAGGCCGGCACCGAAGCCGCCATCGAAACCACGTGTGTCGTGTTCCTTCTGGATCACCTTCTGCTTCTCGATGTTGTCCGGGTCGCCCTTAAGCCTCTCGAAGTCGAGCTCCGAGTGGTTGTGGAAGCGTTGGCCCGCCACGTCATTGAGCCGGGCGTCGAGCGCATCGCCTTGGAGCTTGCCGCCCTTGCGCTTTTCATATTCGGCCAGAACCCGCTTCTTTGTGGGTGCGAGGACGCAATCGAAGCGGCGCAGGACGGTCATGGGCAGCATGACGCGCTCGTACTGGGGTGGCCGGTAAGGGCCGCGGAGCAGGTCGGCGATCTGCCAGATGAGGTTCGAGAAGTAGTTGTGGTCAGGCATTGTCAAGGCACATTCTAGAGCAAAGCACGGTCTTGGCGCAGCGGCCACGGGCCTGAACCGAGGAGTCCGATGGGAGGACGCCGGGGGCGCTTAGCCCAAACGGCCCATCCCCCAACGGGCGATGGCGGCCTGGAAGTGAGGCATGGTCACTCAGGAGCGAGGGAGGGCCTTCCAAGCCGTACGCTCCCGCGATGCGATCCCCGGAGGGGCGGAGAGCGGCATTGGTTGCGCGCGTGCTCCCTCGGGGGGCGTTGAACGGGACAGCGTTCCCGATGCGCGGGGGCACGTTCCGGGCGAGCCAGAACACACTCCCGGCGAACAGGATCGGCTTCCGAGGCCGCGACGCCGGTCTGCTGCCGCCCCTTCGGGGCTGGATGTCGCCCCTGGGAGGGATCGGCCCTGCCCGCCGGGGTCTCGGTGCCTGCCTGGGGAAGAGAAGGAAGAGAGAGCTCGACGATCGTGACGGCCGGCTCGACGACGGTGAGCGAGACGCCAGCGTCCCCAGGGGGCACGGCCGGCACCTCTCGGCCGGCGGTCGACGGTCTCACCCAACTGCGGCAGTTGCGTCCTCGCGTTCGCGATCAGCGGCGCGAGATCGTGGTGAACCGGTCGCGGTTCGCCGTGAACGGAGACGAGATCACCGTGAATCGGGCCGCGTTCTCGGCGAAGCGGGACCGGTTCTCCGTGAATCGGGGCCCGTTCTCCATGAATCGGGCCGCGTTCTCCATGAATCGGGGCCCGTTCTCCATGAATCGGGACCGGTTCTCCATGAATCGGGACCGGTTCTCCATGAATCGGGCCGCGTTCACGGTAACCCGAGGCCGTATCACCGTGAATCAGACTGCGTTCACGGCGAACCGAGGCCGTTTCACCGTGACCCGCCGCGAGATCACGATGAAACGGCGGCGCGCCAGACGTGGTGCCAGGTTCTCGTCGAAGAGGAGCTTGAGACCAGGCTCAGGCAGCGGGAATGCTCCAGAGGATGCGCTCCCGCTCGGCGGCATAGGACCCACGAAGCAGCCGGTCAAGCCGCCTCGGCGTCCCTGGAGTCCGCCGCCGACGGCCTGCTCTGACCGGGCGGAGGCATATTGAGAGTTGAGGGCGGTCTGCTGCCGCCCCTTCGGGGCTGGATGTCGCCCCTGGGAGGTTTCGGCCCTGCCCGTCGGGGTCTCGGTAGGACACTGTACTTCTTCTGGCCGAGGCCGCTAGACTTCGGCCGTACTCGATGTCCAACCAATCAGGCAGGCGAAGGGAGAGATCATGTCCTTGAAGAGGCTTCTTCTGGCTTCCGTAGTGTTCCTCCTCACTGCTGCACCTGGGTCTGTGCCCAATTGTCCGGCACCGCGGCAATATCAGGGTGCTTGTGGCGATGTGGTCGTGTGGGCGAAGAATCCGGAGACGGGGATCTGCTGCCTGTATGCGAACACCTGCGCTGCGCCCGCGGGTTGGGAAACCTACATGTCGCAGGGCGAATGCGAGGGCACCGGCGGAGGTCTCGTCGAGATTTAGGATCTGCTCCACGCACGGCACCCGCTCGGGCGGTCATCCGGCCGGCTGGCCGGGATGCTTTTCCTCCTGGGGGAGCCGCTCCCCCTCGAGGGGCGACGGCGGCCCCAAATGGGGCGGCGCCTGCCCGAGATGGGGGGACGGCTGCCCCAAACCGGGCGATGGCTGCCCAAAATGGGGCGGGGCTTCCCCCAGCTGCGGATGCGACGGCCCCGATTGGGGCGGCGACGGCCCGGAACGGGGGAAGGGCGCCCCGGTTTGGGGCATGCGTGCCCCGCCGTCGCGGCGAGCAGACTGTCGAGCACCGGCAAAGGGTCCGGACTGTTGTACCGGCCCCACCGGCCGGCGATGCCTTCGTCGACAGGGAGAACCAGGAATGCGTGCCTGGCACCTCCGCCCGGCGTCTCCCCCAAAGGGGCAGCGTCTCCCCTACGAGGGGCGGTTCTTGCCCCAGCAGGGGCGACCTTCCCCCCAAGAGCGCTTCCCATCGGTAAATTAGCCATTCCTGTTGTAGAGGAGCCGCTTCCTATTGGTGAGCTGCCCATTCCCATCGTCGACGGCTCGCTTCCCATCGGTAAATTAGCCATTCCTGTTGTAGAGGAGCCGCTTCCTGTTGGTGAGCTGCCCATTCCCATAGCTGCCCATTCCCATCGTCGACGGCTCGCTTCCCATCGGTAAATTAGCCATTCCTGTTGTAGAGGAGCCGCTTCCTGTTGGTGAGCTCCCCATTCCCATCGTCGCCGGCTCGCTTCCTGTTGGTGAACGGCCCATTCCCACCGCTTCCCCGAATAAGTGCCTGGCGCCCCGGCGCTGCATGGTGCGAAGATGTTGTGCCGACCTCAGGCGGCTGCGGCCGGGATACGAAACAAAGAAGTGGAGAGAAACAATGAGAAAGCTCATCGCCATTACCCAAGTCACGCTGGACGGCGTCATGCAGTCGCCCGGTGGCCCCGAGGAGGATCCGAGGAACGGGTTTACCCACGGAGGCTGGGTCATGCCCTTCTGGGACGACGCCCTGAGCCAGGCCATTGGCGAGACGATCGCCGCTGAATTCGACATGCTTTTGGGACGTCGGACCTACGAGATCTTCGCCGCCTACTGGCCGAACCAGGGCGACAATCCCATCGCCAAGGCATTCAACAGGGCGACGAAATACGTCGTCACGCGCAGCCTCGACCAACTCGACTGGGAGAGATCGCAGCACATAGGCGGTGATGTCGTGGCCGAGGTCCGCCGGCTGAAGGCATCGGATGGGCCGGCGTTGCATATCTGGGGCAGCAGCGAATTGCTTCAGACGCTGCTCGCCGCAGAGCTGGTCGACGAGTTTCGCGTCTGGGTCTTCCCGGTGGTCCTCGGCAAGGGCAAGCGGCTGTTCGAAAATGGCGTGCCGCCGGGCCGCCTTACTCTGGTCGAGACGCGAAGCACGCCTAAAGGTGTCCTCGTCACCACGTACCATCCGGCCGGTCCTCTTCCGAGGGGGGCAGCTCAGCCGGAGACGCCGTCGGAAGCGGAACTGGTTCGGCGGAACAAACTGGCAGCCGAAGGCTCTGGAATCTGACATCGAGGCGATGTCGGCAGCCTGCGTAGGCAGGCTGGCCTGACGACTGACGATCTCAACGCGATGCTCTGAGATCGCATTTCGTCAAAACGCATCCAGGTCGCCCAGCAGTGGCCCGCGCGGTAGACGCAGGTGTCGGCCCGGCTGTCGCCGTCCCAGTCACCGAGGAGGGGGATGTCCCCCGGCTGGCCGAACGCGATGCTCGCTTCGGCGGCGCCGCCGTCTCCCGCGGTGTCACAGAGGAACCGGCCGTCGCGGACAATGCACGGGTCGGCGTTGTGCCGGGCCTGCCAGACCTGGGCGAGAAGCGGCCTGATGTCGACCTCCGGCGAGATCGTCTGCTTCGGGCCGGTCCACGCGACGAGGAGTCTCCCGGAGTCGGCGAGAGCCAGGCTGGCAGATCTGTTCCACTCGTCAAAGGGGAAGCTCAAGGCTGTGGCGTCCATTGCGACCACCCCACCACGAACCCTCCCTCTCCGTCACCGGCGACGAACGGGTATTCCGGCATGTAGTCGGCGATCTCATGGCCATGGTCGAGCTCGATGCTGTCCTGCGGCCGGCCGGCGGCGTTGACAAGGTCAACTCTACAGCTCTGGACCGATTCTCGCTCGTCTTCGCTGCTGACAAAGTCCCAATCGGAAGCAATCGCGAAGCCTCCCGTGCTCAAGGCTGTGACATCGACGTCGCCGCAGACAAAATACCCGGGGCCGAGATGGGACACGGGGCACAGCGTGACGGCATTGCCGACCGGCACCGCCTGGCCGGAGAGGGCGGCGGGGACCAGCGCCACCGCGGCGCCGGCGAGGAGAAGGGCGGGAACGAAGGCTCGCGGGCTCATGATGCACCTCCCGATCGCGAAGGGCGCGATCGACAAACCCCCTCTTTGACGATCTACCACGATCGATCAGTTTCTTGAACACCACGAGGGGTGGCGGCGCCCAGCCTTTCGGGGTGGCCCCAACGGCTGATGTCTACACCGCCGCCACGACGCGCCGCAGAGCTGCCCCCACCTCGCGGGCGACCTCGGCGAGGACCGGGTTGTCCAAGAGGCCGAGGGCGGCTTCCGGGTTCATCGCCCGTACGACCGTGCCGCCGTCTTCGACCGAGACGGTGACGTTGCACGGCAGCAGGACGCCGGCTTCGGGAGCGGCGGTCAGGGCGCGGTGGGCCGACGGCGGATGGCAGGCGCCGAGGATCAGGTAGGGGTCCCGATCGACGTCCAGCTTCTTCTTCAACGTGGCTTTGACGTCGATCTCGGTCAGCACGCCGAATCCCTCGCGCGCCAGGGCCTCGCGGCAGCGCTCGACGGCCTGGTCGAACGTCAGGCTGGTCCGGGCCTCGTACGCAACAGTGCTCTCTTTCAAGGTGGTCATCTTCGTTCTCCTGGTGTCAATGGAACAGACCGGAGGCGTACCAGAGCTGGCCCAGGATGAGCCTGCCGGACGGCCAG
>WNGB01002555.1_pt1 | contig 52014 bp, 39 predicted proteins | sample 5400681 | NCBI WGS metagenome assembly WNGB01 (sample SAMN13153367, study PRJNA577476) | soil metagenome | isolation source: 115 cm soil or saprolite under grassland replicate 2 | place: USA:California | collected 2016-06-15
TTGATCGCCAGCGCCTGGCCGGTACCGCCATCCACGGCCACGGTATAACCGTCGGGATCGAGACTCGAGCCCGACGTGCTCGCGCTGACCGTCAGGTCACCGGGCGGCGTCGTGCAGCTGACCGTGAACGTCGTGGTACCGGTCCCACCCGACGGCACCGAGACCGTGCGCGGATTCGAGCCGCTCACGGTGCAGTTCGCCGCCACATCTGAGATCGCGACGGTGTGGTTGCCGGCGGTCAGGTTCGTGTAGCTGACACTCCCGTTGATCGCAAGCGCCTGCGGTGACCCATCGTCCACCGTGACGGTATAGCCGTCCGGATCGAGACTCGAGCCCGAAGTGCTCGCCGAGACCGTCAGGTTCCCGGTCAGCGCAGTGCACGTGACGACGAAACCGAGCGTCGCGGTTCCGCCGGCTGGGACCGTGGCGGCCTGCGACGCGCCGCCGCTGACGGTGCAGTTCCCGGAGACGCCGGAGAGCACGACGGTGTGACTGCCGCCCGCGAGCCCGGTGAACGTGACGCTGCCGTTGATCGTGATCGCCTGGCTCGTCGTTCCATCAACGGTGACGGTGTAGCCATCCGGATCGAGGTTCGACCCGGAAGTATTGGTCGTCACCGTCAGATCCCCGGTGGTCGCCGCGCAGGTCACCGAGAACGCGGCAGTGGCAGTGCCGCCCGAGGGGACGCTGACCGACTGCGTCGTGCCGCCGCTGACGGTGCAGTTGGCGGCGACTGCGCCGAGGACGACATCGTGGCTGCCGGCGGCAAGTCCCGTGACTGTGATGCTGCCGTTGATCGCGATCGCCTGGCCGGGGCCGCCGTCGACCGCGACCGTGTAGCCGTCCGCATCGACGTTCGAACCGGACGTGCTGGTCGTCACCGTCAGGTTCCCGGGCGGCGTGGAGCAGGTGACCGTAAAGGTCGTGGTGGCGGTGCCACCGGACGGCACATTCACGGTGCGCGAGATGCTGCCGCTCACGGTGCAGTTGCCGGCAACACCTGAGATGGCGACGGTGTGGCTGCTGGCCGTGAGGTTCGTGTAACTGACGCTGCCGTTGATGGCGAGAGCCTGCGGCGAGCCGCCGTCGACGGTCACCGTATAGCCGTCGGGATCTAGGCTCGAACCCGAGGTGCTCGCCGAGACCGTCAAGTTCCCCACCGGAGTCGTGCAGGTCACCGTGAAGGTCGCCGTGGCCGTACCGCCCGAGGGCACCGTGACGGTTTGCGATGTCCCACCCGTGACCGTGCAGTTGCTGGCGACGCCGGAGATCGCTACCGTGTGGCCGCCGGACGGCAGGTTAGTATAGCTGACGCTGCCGTTGATCCCGATCGCCTGCGGCGAGCCGCCGTCGACAGTCACGGTGTACCCGTCGGGATCGAGGCTGGAGCCGCTAGTGCTCGCTGAGACCGTCAGGTTCCCCGTCGTCGCCGAGCAGCTCACCGCGAACGAGGTCGTCGCGGTTCCGCCGGACGGCACCGTGACCGTCTGCGAGGTCCCGCCACTCACGCTGCAGTTGGCGGCCACGCCGGAGATCGCTACCGTGTGGCCCCCGGACGGCAGGTTGGTATAGCTGACGCTGCCGTTGATCCCGATCGCCTGCGCCGAGCCACTGTCCACTGTCACCGTGTAGCCGTCGTTGTCGAGGTTCGAGCCCGACGTGCTCGCCGTGGCCGTCAGGTTGCCGGACGTCGAACTCGTTGCTGCTCTGAGCTCGAGCACGGTCGCGACTGCCGTGCTCGGATGTTGAAAGTCCCAGGTCCACTGCGGATTGATCGTTTCCCCGCCCGGCGAGATGTAGTAATCGCCATCGTCTTGGAGCCGCCCATCGGGGGATGAACCGATACCTCCACCGATGTTCGTCCAGCTCGTGGGCCGCGACAGGATGTTGACTCCCCCGTTCGAGAGCGAGACACCGTAGGCCAATGAGCCTGCTCCGATCGTGATCGGCCCAGGCGAGACGGGAGTAGGGGTAGACGCGGAAACGGAATCCGAGTGGAATGCGCCCAGGGCCGTGGGATAGACGTCCTCAACGCCGGTCCAATCGACCATCTTGACGCCACCGATCGAGATCGTATCCCGGAAAGTGGCCTGGACGGCGAACACGTAACCGCTCGTGGTATCGAAGTGGACGTTCGTCGCGACATAGGTGGCCATATTGATGCCGCGCGTCTGCACGTAATCGACGAGGTGATAGCTATTCCCGATGGGCGTAAGCTGGGCGTCGGTGTAGACGTCACTGACGGAATCGATAATGTTCGGCGCGCCGATCCAGTAGAACGTCGCGATGACCGCGTCGCCGGGGAGCGGGTGGATTACCTGTCCGTTAGCGTCCCGATGATCAAACCCCTTTCTGATCAGCCGCCCGGTGTAGTTCATCGCGCCGTTGTCGGTGCGGAGCGTGATGCCGTTGGCGGAAAACGAAAGCAGCGGACCACCAAGACTGCGCCCGCCCACCGTGGGGCCGCCGGCGTCACTGCACGCCGCGGCGAGAACGGCGGCCGCGAGTACTCGGAAAAGCCCCGCTCGCCGCGGCGTCACGCGCTGTCCTAGTTAGCCACGAGTCGCGGGCTCACAGCAGCAGCACATTGACTACTTTCGTATCCGACGCCGAGGCCCCGGCGGCGTCCGTCACCGTCACGCGGATCGTGAAGCTGCGCGGCAGGAGAATGATGTACGTGTGCCCGGCGCTGTACGTGCCCTGGCTCGACACGGTGCCCGTCGACCTCGAGCCGTCACCCCAGTCGACCGTGTACGACCATGGCCCATTATTGTTCGCGTCGCTGAAGCTCCAGCTGAACGAGTAGAGCAGACCGGTTATCGCGGTCTGGTCCGGGCCGGCGTTCACGACCGGCGGCGAGTTCGGTGTCGTGCAGCTGACCGCATAGGACACGGTCGACGTCCCGCCCGAAGGGACGTCGACGGTGCGCGACGTGCCGCCGCTCACCGTACAGTTCGTCGCCACGCCCGAGAGCACCACGCCGTGGCTCCCCGGGGGCAGGTTGGTAAAGGTGACGCTGCTGTTGATCCCGATGGCCTGCGACGAGCCGCCGTCTACCGTCACCGTGTAGCCGTTGGGGTCGAGACTCGACCCGCTTGTGCTCGTCGTCACCGTCAGGCTGCCCGATGAGGCCGTGCAACTCACGGAGAAGGCAGCTGTCGCCGTGCCGCCCGACGGCACGGTGACGGACTGTGAGGTCCCGCCACTCACGCTGCAGTTGGTCGCTACGCCGGAGATCGCCACTGTGTGGCCACCGGACGGCAGGTTGGTATAGCTGACGCTGCCGTTGATCCCGATCGCCTGCTCCGAGCCGCCGTCCACTGTCACCGTGTACCCATCGGGGTCGAGACTCGAACCCGACGTGCTGGCGTTCACCGTGAGATTGCCCGTCGAAGAACCCGTACCCGGCTTGAGCTCGAGCACGGTGAGAACCGCTGTGCTCGCATGTTGAAAGTCCCAGGTCCACTCCGGATTGATCGTTTCCCCGCCCGGCGAGCGGTAATAGTCGCCATCGTCTTGCAGCTGCCCGTCGGACCCGATGCCACCACCGACGATGGTCCACCCTGCCGGCCGCGACCCCATGTTGACTCCACCGTTCGATAGCGTCACGCCATACGCCATGGAGCCGGGTCCGATGGTCATCGGCCCGGGCGCGACCGGTGTCGGCGTTGAGGCGGAGACCGAGGCCGAATGGAAACTGCCGAGGGCGTTGGCGAACACGTCCTCGACGCCCGTCCATGCGGTCATCTTGACACCACCATCCGGGATCGAATCCCGGAAATCGGCCTCGACGGCAAAAACGTAGCCGCTTGTCGAATCAAAATGGACCGCCGTGGCTGCGTACGTCGCCATCGAGATCCCGCCGGCCGTGATGAAATCGACGAGGTGATACGTGTTGCCGATCGGTGTGAAGGTCGCGTCAGTGTAAACGTCTCTGACGGAGTCGATGATGTTGCCCGTGCTCCCGCTCGGGTTGAGCCAGTAGAACGTCGCGACGATCGCATCACCGGGGTTCGGGTGGATGATTCGATTGTTTGCATCCCTGCGATCGAACCCTTTCCTGACCAGTCTGCCGGTGTAGCCGAGCGCGCCGTTATCGGTGTGGAGTGTGATGCCGCTGGCGGAGAACGAGAACAGCGGAGCACCGATATCGTTCGCTCCGCGCGGTGGGCCGAGGGACTCCGTGCACGCGACGCTCAGAATCCCAGCCGTCAGCAAACCCAGGCGCATCAGGCTCGTCATACCCTTATGCATGGTCCCGTTCTCCGTTTTCAGGAGTGACGCTGAACGCTGTCCGATCGCTAGAGGGCGCCGATGTTGAATGGCGTGCTCTCGGCGGTGACTACAGCCGGCGTGCTGACCACGAGCGTATAACCGTTGCCGAGCTGATCGATGCTGAGGTCCGCGAAGGTCGCGACGCCGTTCACGACGTTGACCGTTTTCGTACCCGACAGGGTGCCGGGCACAACCACGCCGCCGTTATGCCCGATGGCGATCGTCACTTGACCAGTGAAGCTCGTGGCGCGGTTGCCCGCAGCGTCCACCACCGCGACCTGTACGGCGGGCTGGATCGTCATCAGCGGCAACGTCGTACTGGGTTGCTGTGTGAACGCGAGCTGCAGCGGCGGGTTGACCGCGACGATCGTCGCAAGCCAGGTGCTCGGCGCGTTGAAATTCCAGGTCCATTGCGGATCGACCGAGGTGACGCCTGTCGACACCAGATACTGGCCGTCCTCGCGTATCACCAGATCGGAGCCGGAGCCACCGATGCTCGTGAAGCCGGCCGGGGGATCAGATCCCACGACGGCATTCGCCATCGTCACGGCGTATGCGAGCGCCCCGGTGCCGAGCGGGATGGCACCCGGTCCGAGCACCGTCGGTGTCGAGCCCGAGCCCAAGGCCGACCGGTGCGCGCCCACCGTGAATCCAGCGAGGGTGTTCACGCCGCTCCACGACGAGATCTTCACGCCACCATCCGTGAAGGGCTGGGAGAAAGTCGCCTGTACGGCCAGCACGATATCGCCCGGGTTCGGATCCGGAAAACCCTGGACGTTGGTCGCGACGTACGTCGCCATGTTGACATTGCCCGACGAGACCTGCTCGACGAGCGTGTACGTATTGCCCACGGGAGTGAAGAAGGCGTCGGTCTCAACATCCGTGACCGATTGGATGATGTTCGCTGGACCGACCCAGTAGAACGTCGCGACGATCGCATCACCGATGTGAGGGTTCGTGGGATTGAAGCCCTTTCTGATCAGCGTGCCGCTATAACCGAGCGCACCGTTCTGCTGATCGAGCGTGATCCCCGCAGAACCGGGGGCGATTGGTCCGACGGTCGCGAACTGCGGAGCCGCGATATCGAGAGCGTTGCGGTTCGGGCCGGCGGACTCGCTACAGGCTGCCGCCAGGAACGCTACGCCGATCAATCCTGCAAGCCTGGTACGCCCGGACATAAACACGCCTCCTGTTGGGTGTGCGCCACACATCGGGCGCAGAGGATGGCGGCGCGACGCTCACCATCGCTCGCGTCCTTTGGGCAAGGTTCGCGCCAAGGACGCACCCGTCCGAGTCCTGCTACTAAGCCGTCAATTCAGGGATTTCCCGTGCTCCGGGCGCAACGGCTTATGGCCCGAGCGCAACAGCGCCGCATCGCGGCCGTGGTTGGCGTGTCGGTGGGATTAACTCTTGGCGGGGAGCGCGGTAGCGAACTCGCGCACGCAGCGCGCAATGCGGTCGTACACCTCATCGAACACCTCACGACGCTGATCCAATGGATCGCGGATCGAGCGCGTCTCGACCGGGCCGGGATCGAAATCGCCGAGCAGCAGCACGTCCTGCGGCAGCCGCCCGAAGCGCTCACACAGGAGCCGCCGCTGCGCCTGTTCCATCACCACGATGAGATCGGCCGCGCGGACGACGTCGGCCGTGAGCAGACGGGACCGGTGGCCGGACAGATCGACGCTGTGCCGCGCCGCGGCAGCCACGGCATGAGCGGGCGCTGGCCGGTTGAACCCGATGAAGCCGGCGGATTGCACGGCGATGCCGAACGGCACGAGCGCTCGGCCGAGCAGCGCGCCGGCGACGGGACTGCGGCAGATATTGCCGTGACACACCGCCAGCACGGCCGACGGCCGGGGTCGCTCGCGCAGCGCCTCGAGCGCCTTGCGCCGGCGTAACGGGTGGAGCAGGCGGTCGGGGGTGCGGCGGACATGCGTGAGTAGATCAGCCATTACTCTTCACTCCCTCTCAGACGAGATGGGCCGCGCCGTGGCAACAACACCTGTGGCCGCCGCGCGACAACGCGGGCGTGCGCGCGAGCACGCGCGGGCTCGCTTGCGGCAAGAAATACACCGATCAGCATGGCCCGGTTCGTGCCTGACATGGCGGCGTGCGATACCTCGTCACTGGCGGCGCCGGATTCATCGGCTCACATCTCGTCGAGCGCCTGGTGCGCGACGGTGCGGAAGTCACCGTGCTCGACGATCTCTCGACGGGCCGGCGCGAGCACCTGCGTGACATCCGCGATCGTATCCGCTTCATCCGGGGGAATGTCGCCCGGCTCGAGGCGTGCCGGCGGGCGATGCAGGGCGTGGACTACGTGCTGCATCAAGCCGCCGTCACGTCGGTGCCAAAGTCGACGCGGAACCCCGTCACTGCACACCAGGTCAACGTCACGGGCACGCTGAACATTCTGCTGGCGGCGCAGGAAGCCAAGGTGCGCCGCGTCGTGTTCGCGGGGTCGACGGCCGCGTATGGCGATGCGACGGAGGTCCCCAATCACGAGGGTCTGCTGCCGCGTCCGCTCTCGGAGTATGCCGCGTCCAAACTTTCCGCCGAGGCGTACTGCCAGGCATTCTGGCGCACGCGTGGGCTCGAGACGGTCGTGCTGCGCTACTTCAACATTTTCGGGCCACGACAGAATCTCGACTCGCAGTACGGCGGCGTCATTCCGTTGTTCATCAACGCTGCGCTGCGCCGCACGCCGCCGGTGATCCTGGGCGACGGCGAGCAGACGCGCGACTTCACCTACGTCACGAACGTGGTGGATGCCAACCTGCTCGCCTGTCACGCACCCGCGGAGCAGGCAGTAGGCGCCGTATTCAACATCGGGTGCGGCACGGCGACGAGCATTCGCGATTTGTGGCGGCAGATCGCCGCGCTCGTCGGCGTCGACGTCGAGCCGCGGCACGAACCCCCGCGGGCGGGCGACGTACGCCACTCCATGGCGTCGATCGAGCGCGCGCGCGAGCAGTTGGGGTACGATCCCGCTGTGAGTCTAGACGAGGGGCTGTCGGAGACGATCGAGTATTTTCGCGACCACCCGGCCACAGAGCCCAGAGGTCAACCACGCATGCGCGCCGACCACCCAGGGCGACTGGTACCTGTCTGAAAAGACGACGCGCCCGCCCAGATGTCATCTGGCGGGCGCGCTGCGATCTCTGCGTATGGGCCTGGGTAGAGTTGAACTACCGACCTCACGCTTATCAGGCGTGCGCTCTAACCACCTGAGCTACAGGCCCTACTGGGGACTAGGGGTTTGGGGTTAGGGGCTGGGGGAAAACCCGCTGGACTCAGCATCTCGGGTGTTCCCTAACCCCCAAACCCGAGTCCCTATTCCCATTCCCTTTTCGGTCCCTTCTTGGGCCGGAAGTCGTCCTCTTCCCCCTCGTCGAATTCGTCGTCGAGATCGTCGTAATCGTCTTCGTCGAGATCCTCATCGTCGAGTTCGTCTTCATCCAGTTCATCATCGAAGTCTTCGTCGAGTTCCTTGTCCTCTTCGAATTCTCCGAACTCCTCGTCGACGTCGTCGCTCCTGCGCTTGAGCGACCAATCCGTCGACGTCTCGCGGGCCAGCATTGCCCACCTCCGGCTGAGGTTTACGCTACTGCTCCAACAATGCCCGCTTCTCGCTGCGGGCCAGCTTGCGGCGCTCCGTGGCGCCCAACAGCCGCTTGCGAAGCCGCAAAGACGACGGCGTCACCTCGATCAGCTCGTCGTCTTCGATGTACTCGAGCGCCAGCTCCAAGGTCATCTGGCGTGGCGGCTCCAAGATAATCATCTCGTCCGCCGCCGTCGTGCGCATGTTCGTCAGCTTCTTCTCTTTGGTCGCATTGACATCCAAATCACCGGGGCGCACATGCTCGGCGATGATCATCCCCTCGTACACCGGATCCCCCGGCTGTACGAACATCGTACCGCGCTCCTGAAGATTGAAGAGGGCGTACGCCACCACCACCCCCTCCCGGTCCGCCACCATTACACCCCGGTTCCGCCCCGACAGCGGGCCGGCCCACAAATCGTACTCGAAAAAGCGGTGGTGGATGATCCCCGTCCCCCGCGTATCCGTCAAGAACTCCGACCGGTACCCGAGCAGCCCGCGGGCGGGGATCTTGAACCGCATCCGCACCATCCCCAGGCCGGGATTCTTCATATCGAGCATGGTCGCGCGCCGCGGCCCCAGCTTCTCCATCACGACCCCGACGTACCCCTCGGGGCAATCGATCATCAGCTCCTCGTACGGCTCGAGCCGCTCGCCGTTCGGCCCCTCACGGGGGATGATCCGCGGCCGGCTCACCTGAAACTCGTACCCCTCGCGCCGCATCGTCTCCATCAGGATGCCGAGGTGCAGCTCCCCCCGCCCCGACACAGTGAAGGCATATGGCGTGTCCGTGTCCTCCACGCGCAGCGCGACGTTGCGCTCCAGCTCGCGATACAGCCGCTCACGCAGTTGCCGGCCGGTCACGAACTTGCCCTCGCGCCCGGCGAGCGGCGAGTTATTGACCAGCACGTCGACCGAGATCGTCGGCTCCTCGACCGCGATGCCGGCCAACCGGTCGAGGTGATCGGGCGCCGTCACCGTCTTCCCGATTTCGACACCGGCCAGCCCCGCCACGGCGACGATCTCGCCGGCGGCCGCGGTCTCGAGCTCGGCGCGCTCCAAACCTTCGAACGCAAACAGCTTCACGATCTTGGCCTGCTCGAACGCGCCATCGCCCACTGGACCCGGCTCACCGATTGGCAGTAACGCCACGGTGTCCCCGACGTGCACCTGGCCGCGCTCGATCCGTCCGATCCCGATCCGCCCCAGGTAGGACGAGTAATCGAGCGTGGAGATCAACATCTGGAACGGGCCGGCCTCGGTCGCCTTCGGCGGCGGGATCGTTCCCAGAATCGTGTCGAACAGCGGCGTCAACGTCGTTCCCGGCTCGTCGAGCTCCAGCGTCGCCGTGCCCATACGACTCGACGTATAAAGGAAAGGACAGTTGAACTGCTCCGGCGTCGCCTCGAGGTCCATGAGCAGCTCCAGCACCTCATCGTGCACGCGCATCGGCTCCGCATCGGGCCGGTCGATCTTGTTGACCAGCACGATCGGCTTCAGGCCGAGCGCCAAGGCCTTCCCCGCGACGAACCGCGTCTGCGGCATCGGCCCCTCGGCGGCGTCCACGAGCAGCAGGAAGCCGTCCACCATCCGGAGAATGCGCTCGACTTCGCCGCCGAAATCGGCGTGTCCGGGGGTGTCCACGATATTGATTTTCGTGTCACCCCACCGAACCGAAGTGTTCTTCGCCAGAATCGTAATTCCGCGCTCACGCTCGAGCGGATTCGAATCCATGACGCGCTCCGCCACCTGTTGGTTGGCGCGGAACACGCCCGCCTGGCGGAGCATCTGATCCACCAGCGTGGTCTTCCCGTGATCGACGTGCGCGATGATGGCGATGTTACGGATTTTCACAAGCTTACGTCCCGTGAGGTCCGGTCAATGAGGGGCGCAGTATAAAAGGACGGCCCGAGCCAAACAAGGGCGCAGCTCACTCACAGATCGGTTCCTTCTCCACCTGCACGGTCATGTGCTGGATCCCCAGCGCCCGCATGCGGTGCTGGACCGCCTCGAGTATCGGCTGATTGTCGGTCGGATTCTTCACCACCAGATGCCCGCTCATCGCGACCACCCCGCTCGTCACCGTCCATAGATGCAGGTCGTGCACCGACTCGACGCCGGGCACGGACGCGATGCGATCGTGCACAACCGACATCGCGATGTGGCGCGGGGTCGCCTCGAGCAGGACGTCAGTGCTTTCCTTGACGAGCCGCCACGCGCTGACGAGCACGAGCGTGCCGATCAGCACGGAGATCAGCGGATCGGCCAGCATCCAGCCGAGCGCCAGCACGAGGACACCCGCGACGAGCGCGCCAACCGAACCCAACAGATCGCCGAGCACGTGCAGGTACGCGCCCTTCTGATTGAGCGAGTGCTCGTGCCCGCGATGCAGCACCACCACGGCGGCGAGATTCGCGACGAACCCCACGGCGGCGACGCCGAGGAGCAGCGGGCCGTTGACGAGTTGCGGGACACGCAGCCGCTGCCACGCCTCGACGCCGATCCCGATCGCAATCGCGAACAACACCGCGCCGTTGATCAGCGCCGCAAGAATCTCCAATCGCATGAATCCGAAGGAGCGTTCCGGCGTCGCCGGCCGCTGCGCGATCCACGCCGCGATCAACGCGAGGCCGAGCGCCGCGACGTCCGCCAGCATATGGGCAGCGTCCGCCAGCAGCGCCAGCGAGCCGGCGAGCCAGCCACCGATCAACTCGACCAGCATCACGACCGCGGTGATCGCCAGCGCCAGCGTCAGGCGCCGTCGAGTCTCGACGTTGATGGGCGCGCGATAGGTACAGTGGGCTTCAGCGGGGAGCACGGATGTATCCTCGGCGGAAACATAATACTATTAGGCCGTGAACGTCCTGGGTCTGCGCCTGCTGGCCGTCATCGTGCTGGTCGCGGCGAACGCCTTCTTCGTCGCGGCGGAATTCGCGCTCGTCGCGACGCGCCGGACCCGCATCGAAGCGATGATCCGCCGTGGGGATCGGAAAGCGCGCACGGTCCGCAAGGCCATCCAGGACCTCTATCGCCAGTTGTCCGCCGCGCAGCTCGGCATCACCGTCGCCTCGATCCTGCTCGGCTACGTCGCGGAAGACACCGTGGCGCACTTGTTCCGCGACTGGTTCTCATCGCTGCCGCAAAGCCTCGACTTCCTGACCCGCGGCGGCATCGCGTCCGTCACCGCTGTCGCCGTGATCTCGTTCCTGCACGTCGTGTTCGGGGAGCAGGCGCCGAAGGCATGGGCGATCACGTATCCGGAAGGCACCAGCCGCTGGGTCGCGGCCCCGCTCATTTTCTTCTCGTGGATCACCCGGCCTTTCACCGAGCTGCTCAATTGGAGCTCCAACCTCCTGGTGCGGATGCTCGGCATCAAGAGCACCAACCCCGAGCACGACCGCGTGCATTCACCCGAAGAAATTCGCATGCTGGTCGAACAGAGCCGCAAGACGGGCGGCCTCGGCGCGGGCGACGCACGGCTGTTGGAAGGCGTGTTCGAGTTCAGTGAGAAGAACGCCCGCGAGGTGATGACCCCGCGCACACAGATCGTCGCATTGCCCGCCGAAGCATCGCTGGCCGAGGCGGCGGATCGCGTGGCCGCCGCCGGCCGGTCGCGCTATCCCGTGACCGGGGAGTCGCTCGACGACGTCGTCGGCATCGTGCATGCCAAAGACATCCTGCGCGGCTTGCTGTCCGGCGCCGAAACCCCGGTGCAGGACATCGCGCGGCCCGCCTTCTTCGTACCGGGCACGCGTGAGGTGGAGGACGTCCTGGCCGACATGAAGCGCCAGAAAGTGCACCTCGCGATCGTGCTCGACGAATTCGGCGGGACGGCCGGCTTGGTGACGATGGAGGACCTGCTCGAAGAGATCGTAGGGCCGATCTACGACGAGTACGACCAGACGCCCGCGGCGGCGGGTGCGGCGGCGGCCGGCGCGGGGAGCGGCGTGCCCATTCTGGCGGGCAGTACGGAGATCAGCGACGTCAACCGCGTGCTCAAGCTCCACCTCGATGACGCCGACTACACGACGATTGGCGGGCTGCTGTTCGGACGGCTCGGCCGGTTGCCGAAAGTGGGCGACCGCGTCAACCTGGAGGGCGCGACGTTCGAGATTCTGGAGATGGACGGCCGGCGCGTGGGTCGCGTCCGCGTGTGGCCCGCCACCACACACGTCCCGGAGCCGTCGAGCTAGTCGCCTCGCCCTCGCGCCTGGCGCGCGGCGGCGAGCTGCACCGCCAGCTCCAGCGACGCCCGCATCGACCCGGCGTCCGCGATGCCCTTCCCCGCGATGTCGAACGCCGTGCCGTGATCGGGCGACGTGCGAATGAACGGCAGACCCAGCGTCACATTCACGCCCGTCCCGAATCCCGAGACCTTCACCGCCGTCATCCCCACGTCGTGGTATGGCGCGAGCACCGCGTCGAACTCCCCGCGCAGCGCGCGCACGAACACGGTGTCGGCCGGCAGCGGGCCCGCGGCGTCGAGCGCCTGCGCGGCGGGTCTGAGCACGCGCTCGTCCTCGTCACCGAACAGCCCGCCCTCCCCCGCGTGCGGATTGAGCGCGCACAGCGCCAGACGCGGCGAGGCGATCCCCCACCACTGTTGCAGCGCGTCGCTGGCGATACGGCCGGCCTGAATCACGCGCTCCGTGGTCACGCTCGCGATCGCGTCGCGCAGCGAGAGGTGCGTGGTGACGAGCACGACGCGCAGGCGGCCCGTCGTCAACATCATCGCGACCGGAATGTCGGCGGCGACATGCGCGAGGAATTCCGTGATGCCGGGAAAGCGATAGCCGGCGGCATGGAGCGCCGACTTATTGACCGGCCCGGTGACGATCGCGTCGACCTCGCCCGACAAGGCGAGCCGGGCGGCGGCCTCGATGCTCTGCGCCGCGACGCGTCCTGCCTCGACGTCACTCGGCGCGCCGTCTTCCCAACCGCCCACGATGCGGACATCCGCGTCGATCGGCTGCCGCAACGCCTTCCGCACGACCTCCGGGCCGATCCCTCGCGGATCGCCTACAGCAACAGCGAGACGGGGTCGAGCGGAGGGGGAGGGAGTGGCCACCGGCTAGTGTCTGATGTCGACGTAGATCTGACGGCGCAGTTGATCGACGAAGTGCCTGATCGCGAGCTGATCACCGAGTGACTGGCGGATGCGGAGCTTCACGTCTTCGAACGACAAGTCGCCGGCGTCATGGCGGCCGGTAACTTCGAGGACGACGAACTTGGGCCGCGGTGTATCGGGCGCTTCGACGATGACGGGCTTCAACCCCGCGGTCGTGTCGCGCGTGAGGACCTTCTGGTACTCCGGCGGAAGGTCCGTGAGCGGGGCCTCTTCCGCCAACTTCGGCTCCTGCGGATCGGCGTAGATCTTGGCCAGCGAGTCGAACGACGCGCCCATGCTGCCGCGCGCGAGCGCGTCATGGAGCGAATCCGCCCGGCGCCGGGCGATGGCGATCTGGGCCGCGCTGATCTCGGGCATGATGAGGATGTGACGGGCCAGGATTTCCGCCGGCTGCGTGCGCTCCACGTTGATGATGTGGAATCCGTACGGCGTCTCGACCGGGCCCGCGATCTCTCCTGGCCGGACGCGGAAGGCGACGTCCTCGAACTCCTTCACCATCACGCCGCGCCGGAACCACCCGAGCTCGCCCCCCTGCGCGGCCGAGGCGCTGTCCCCCGAGAATTGCTTCGCCGCCGCGGCGAAGTCGCCGCCGTGCCGCAGCTGTACCACCAGCGATTCGGCACGCTGCAGCGCCCGCATCCGGGCGGCCGAATCCGCCACCGGCTTGATGACGATCTGCCGGAACGATACGGTCGCGGGCCGCTTCGGCTGCTGGTCCTTGTTCTGCTCCCAGAATTCGCGCATTTGCGCATCGGTGGGCGGAATCGGGCGAAGCTTGCCCTTCTGGCGCTGCGCCTCGATCAGTCGCTGGGCGTACAGCTGCCGGCGCTGCTCGTCGGCCAGCCAGCGACGCCACTCCTCCACCGATCCAAACCGGGCCTGGCGAATCTGATCGCGGAAATCGTTCTCCGAGCTGAATTGCTTCCGGACGTTCTGATACGTCTGCTCCACCTGATCGAGGACTTCCTGGTCCGTCACCTTGATCGACGTATCGCGCTCCGCCTGTTGCACCAGGATTTCGAGCTCGATCAGCCGGTCGAGGATTTGCCGCCGCAGCTTGGCCAGCCCCGCCGAATCCGTCGGCAGCGGCTGCCCCTGGGCTTGCTGCTGGACCATGTCTTCTTCGATCTGCGACGCCAGGATCGGCCGCGTACCCACGATGGCGACGATGCGGTCGAGCGTTTGGTCTGACCGCGCCGGCTGCTGGGCGACCGCCGTCGTGACGGCGAACGCCGCCACAAGCCCGAGGAGAGGTTTCATCGCGGCGTCTGCCTCCGCGTCGTGTCGATCGGCGCCGGGCCCGGCGCCGGGGTCATGCGCGGCGCTCCCCCCCCCGATGTCTGCGCGGAATCGGCCCGTATCTCTTGCCCGCGCTCCACCGCCCGCCGCACTCCCGCTTCGTCCACGTCCCAGCGCGCCTGCGCGAGCAGGGTGTCGGCCAGGAACGCCGGCAGCGGAAAAAAGCGCGCCCGCGCATGAAAGACACGGTCGAAGTAATCGTCGACACGGGCGAACGCGAAATTGAGGCGCTCCTGCGACGACTTGCCGGCCGAGTCGCGCAGCACTTCAGGAGACAGGTTCAGTAGTGAGCTGATCATCATCATGGTGGAATCGTGCTCGGCGCGCACACGCTGCCAGTCTTCCGGCGTCAATGCGACCTTCGCCGAGTCGGCCTGGTTCAGCATGAGCTCTTGCTGCGCCAGCGATTTGAGGAACTGCGTGATTTGATCGTTGTTCGCCTGCGGCAGCGCCTGCAGGATTTGCGGATCGAGCGCGCCGAGCCAGCGCACGAAGTCCCGGACCTTCAGCGATCCGCCGCGGTATTTCACGAGCACGCGATTGCTGGAGCGCGCCGCGTCGATATCCTGTACCGCCGCTTTCGCATACTCGGCCGCGCGACTCACCGGTTCGATCTTCCGCCGGCTGTTGAGGCTGTCGACGTAGAGCGAATCATTGTGGATCGCCATCCGATCCTGTAGACCGACGCGGAATGAATCACGCACCTCGGCGAGCGGTGGACGGCGGATGACGTGATAGCCGAACTGCGTTTTCACGACCTCGCTGACCGCGCCGGGCGCGAGCTGCCAGGCCGCGTCGTCGAATTCGGGGACAAACTGACCGCGGGTGGAAAGTCCCAGCGATCCGCCTTGGACTTTGGAACCGGGGTCTTCGGAATAGCGCGAGGCGAGCTGCGCGAAACGAGCGCCCGCGGTCCGTGCCTGTGGCAGGAGCTGCTCCGCCTGCCGGCGCTTCTGCGCATCGACGTTCGCGGGGACCGGGGAACCCTCCCCACCCTGAGGCGGGGCCGCCCGGAACAGGATGTGTTGGAACACCCGGTACTGGCCCGCTTGATACGCCGAATCCACCTGCTGCGGTGTGAGGGTGTGAACGGCGGCCAGCCGATCGTGAAAGCGCTGCCATTTGAGCCGGGAGACGACCGGCCACATCGCCGTCGCCACCGTCGCCGAGTCCCGCAAGTCTTTGCCGGCCGCCAGCGCTTCCGCAAACAGCGTGTACTCGACCCAGTAGCGCGACACGCGACTGAGCGTCACCGGATCGAGCGGCACCTGTTTACTCTGGCCGGCCCAGCCGGCCAGCCGCTCCACCGTCAGGGTCTGGTCGTTGGCGCGGGCCACGAGGTTTGCGCGTGGCGAGAACGCGTCGCGTAAGGCGTCGCACCCAGCCAGCGTCAAGGCGGTCAGCGCCAACAACACCAGACTCATACGTCGCATCCGTGTCCTCTTTCTCTGTTAACGGTGATGATCCCGCAGAACCGCCGTGAGCGCCCGGACCAGACCGGGGCCGATTGACTCTCCGCCGAGCCGACGGAGCCTGAGCGAGAGCGGCACCGCGCGCCGCACGTCCGCTTCGAACTGTACCGCCTCGAGCGCCACTTGCAGACCCGCCAATCGCGGCGCTGCGTCGCGCCGGAATGTGAGCCGCGCTTCATCGCCCTTGATCAGGACCGTCTCCAGACCCGCCCGGGCCCCCAGCGCCCGCAGCTCAGCGACGAGAAGCAGCCGCTCGGCCTCTGCGGGCAACGGGCCGAACCGGTCACGGAGCTCGTCGCGAACGGCTGGAATCTCACCTGGTTGCTCAGCCCGCGCCAGACGCCGGTAGAGATCGAGCTTGGTATCGTCGTCGGCAACGTATTCGTCGGGCAAATGCGCCGGCGCGTCCAGCGTCACATCGGGAGGCGCGAACTCTTCCCGCTTCCCCCGTCCCCCTTCCCCGGCCTTCAGCCCGCGAACCGTTTCTTCCAACCATCGCAAATACATGTCGAAGCCGACTGCCTGAACGTGCCCCGACTGCTCCCCGCCGAGCAGATTCCCGGCTCCGCGCAGCTCCAGGTCGCGCAGCGCAATGCGATAGCCCGATCCCAGATCAGTATGATGCTCGAGCACCTGCAAACGTTCCTCCGCCTGCGCGTCCACCTGATCGGGCACGAGGAGATAGCAGAACGCCCGCCGGTGGCTCCGTCCCACGCGTCCACGCAGCTGATAGAGCTGCGCCAGCCCGAGTCGGTCGGCCCGGTCGACGATCATCGTGTTGGCGTTGGGGACGTCGAGGCCCGATTCCACGATCATCGTGGACACGAGGATATCCACTTCGCCGCGCACGAATTGTCCCATCACGGCTTCGAGATCTGTCTCGCGCATTTGCCCGTGCGCCACTGCGAGTCGCGCGCGCGGCGCGAGCGCCTGCACGCGCGCGGCCACCGTGTCGATCGTCTCGATGCGGTTGTGGACGAAGTACACCTGCCCGGCGCGATCGAGCTCGCGCGCCATCGCTTCCTCGAGCAGCGCGTCGTCCCACGGCTCCACGAAGGTGAGCACGGGCGAGCGGTCCTTCGGTGCCGTCTCGAGCAGGGCGAGGTCACGCAGACCCGCCAGTGAGAGATGCAGCGTCCGCGGAATCGGCGTCGCGGTCAGCGTGAGAACATCGACGCTCAACTTGAGCGCCTTGAGCCGCTCCTTGTGCCGGACCCCAAACCGATGCTCTTCGTCGACGATCAAGAGGCCCAGGTCCTTGAACGTGACGTCGGGCGATAGCAACCGGTGGGTCCCGATCACGATGTCCACCTCGCCAGCCGCGATACGTTGGACCAACGGAGCGGTCTCCTTCGTGCTGCGAAACCGCGACAAGACCTCGATCCGCACGGGGTAATCGGCGAGCCGCTCGCGAAACGTGCGCCCGTGCTGCTCCGCGAGGATCGTCGTGGGCACGAGGACCGCGACCTGTTTCCCCGCTTGCACCGCCTTGAATGCGGCCCGCACGGCGACCTCGGTTTTGCCGTATCCCACATCGCCCACGAGCAAGCGGTCCATCGGACGCGCACGCTCCATATCACGCTTGACCTCGTCGGATGCACGCCGCTGGTCCGGGGTGTCTTCATAGAGGAAGGCCGATTCGAGCTCGCGCTGCCATGGCGTGTCGGCGGGGAAGGAGAATCCGGTGGCGAGTTGTCGCCGAGCGTACAGGTCCAGCAGCTCCGCGGCCATCACGCGAATCGCGGCGCGCGTCTTGTCGCGCTGCCGCTGCCAGGTCGTGGCGCCGAGACGGTGAAGACGCGGCGGTGGGGCGTCACCGTCCGCCGCAGTGCGATAGGGCTCGAGCTGATCGATCCGGTACAACGGCACGTTGAGCCGATCGCCACCTTCGTATTCGACCACGGCGACTTCGAGTGTCGCGCCATCCGCGCCCACCGCGATGGTTTGCAGCCCGCGGTAAATCCCGATTCCATGCTCGAGATGTACCACGTACCCGCCGGGCGTCAGCGGCCGTGAGGCTGCGGTCGTGACCGCACTGCGATACCGCCGCGGCCGCCGCAGTCGCCGAGCACGGCGGAAAATCTCGTGATCGGTGAGCACGCGCAGCGCCGGCATGATGAATCCGCCGTCCAGCGCACCCACGGTGAGCGTGGCCCGGTCGGCGCCGAGCAGCTCCTCCAACCGCTCGAGCTGTCCTTCGTTGTCGCAGAGAATCACGGTGGGCGGTGGCTCGGCGACGATCTGCCGCAGGCGCTTCAGGTCGCGATCGACATGCTCGGGCGGCGCGAGGGGGAAGCGTTGTTCGGTCTCTGCGTCCGAAACCGCGACGCGTGCCAGGCCGGCCAGGCGCGTGCGCCACGCCGCCGGTTCGAGGAGCAGCTCGTCCCGTGGCGGGGGTTCTTCTCCCATCCGGCGGGCCACCTCGAGATGGTGCGCGGCGTCGGCCCAGGCACGCTCGACTTCGCGCTCGACGGCAGATTCCTGGTCCGTGACGACCACCGTGTCGGTGGGTAGAAGGTCGAGAAGATTGGTGTGTAGGGGCGCAGCATGCTGCACCCCTACTGGCCCCCGAACATCCACTTCCGCCCGTACCGGCAGCACTGTTACCCGATGCAGCACCTCGCCGGAGCGTTGGGTGTCGAGGTCGAAGCTCCGCACCGAGGCGACTTCATCTCCCCACCACTCGATGCGGGCCGGTGCCGCCATGCCGAATCCGTACACGTCCAGGATCCCGCCGCGGACACTGTACTGCGCAACCTCAGTGACCGTGGGAACGCGTTCGTAGCCCATGCCGGCGAGGCGCTGCACCGTTTCGGTCAGACTGCTTTCCTCTTTACTCACCTCGATCACGAGCCGCGTTTGCTCCAGCGCGGCGGGAACCGCGGTCCGCTCCGCGCTGGCTCGAGCCGTAGTGATCAAGACATGCACCGTTCCCCGCAGCAGCGCCTCGAGCGTTTCGATCCGCTCACCCGCGAGCTCGTAGTGCGGCTCCTCCGCGCCCAATGACTCGCGCTGCGGATAGAGCGCCGTCGTCGTCTCACCCCCAAGTAGCGTCTGCAGATCCGCGAGCCACCGCTCCCCGTCGGCCGGTGTGGGCGCGACGATGGCGAAGACGCGTTGCGGCAGGGCTCGAGCGAGCGCCGCGACCAGCACGGCGGCGCTCGAGCCGGGAAGGCCGCCGACGCCAATGCGCTTTCCGGACGACGGCAGGCGCTCGATGAGCGAGCGCGTGGCGGGAAGGTCCTGGAACTTGTCGAGCAGAAAGTCGAGGGGCATCAGCGGGTTCGGGTTGCGACTCCCAGCTCGGCGGCGGCCAGCAGCAGCGCTAACACGAGCAGTATCCCGCTCGCGTCGGCCCGCCGCGTCCCCGAGAAACGCTCGGCGGCGAACCGGTCGGCGCTGAGCACCTCGACGCGATCCTTGCCGCCCAACGCAGCCGTCGCGAGCCCCGCCGTGGCGGGCGTGAGGTCGGATTCGCGCGGGTCGGGACCGAACACCGTCGCGCCGATCGTATCGGTGCCACGCGTCTGGAACTCGACGCGAGGCGCGCCTTCGGCTGCCGTGACTTCCGCCTCGCCCATCACGATGCGGTTGACCAGCGCGTCGATGAATGGGACGAAGCCTGGCGCCGCCGGCAGCGCGGTCCATGCCGTATCGAGTCGACTGCCGAGTAGTACGACACTCCCCGATCGCACAAGCCACGGATCTCCGTTCACCGTCGCCAGCACGCCTGCTCCCGGCTCCCCCTCGAGCCGATATCGCCGTGCCACCGGAATGCCGTTGAGAATCGCGAGGTCCGACGCCGCGATAACTCCGGGCGTACCGAGCTGAGTCCAGCGCCAGGGCACGCCCCGCGAGGCCAGTGCGCGGTTCGCCTGCCCGACCAGGGCCGGATCCGCCGGCGGCTGCACGATGGCGTGAGAACCGGTGGGCACGGCATCACCGATCACGACGTCGTCGCCCCCCAGGACGCGCCTGCCTTCCTCAAGGACCGCGAGCGCTGCCACAACGAAAGATCCCGCTCCGGCCGCCGCGTTTACCCGCGCCGGTGGCGCTACACGCCAAGCGAAGGGCCGGCGATCGTCCGCACGCAGCTCGTCTGGCTCCAGCGCGGCCTCCCCCAGCCACCATCCGGGCGCAAGCGATTGCGCCGGGAGGGAGACCGTGACGGCGGAGCGCGCCCCTCCGGCTGGGCGATCGCTGCCTGGTGTCGCCAATCCTCGGGCTGCGATTTCTCCTCGGTCGCGACCCTGCCCAGCGAGTCGAAGGGTGACCGGGACTGGTTGCGGTGTTCCACCATTGCCGGCCATCGAGCCACTCAACTCGATCACCGCCGCGCCTTCGGAGACCGTCACCGCCGCGATTCCGCGATTGGCAACTGGACGGCCCGGGGCAAGCACGAGCACGCGGACGCCGCTTGGCACGTCGGCGTGCCCGGACGCTACCGCCGTGCGTTGCAGGTCGCTGAGCACGTGCACTTCCCGGCCCGTCAGCGGTTGCGCATTCACCATGCGTGCCGCGCGCTCGACGGCTTGTACGAGATCCAGCCGTTGCCAACCGGTGTGGGTGCTGTCGATCGTGGCGAGCAGCGCCTCGCGACTGCCACCGCGCAGCACGCCGTCGCACAACATCAGCCAGATGCGATCGGCGGAGGTCGTGCGCCCGACAGACGAACGCGCCGCGACACGCAGTCGGTCGAGCATGAGACCGCCATCGACGACGGCTCCCGCGGACGGCGAATTATCGAGAATGATCACCGCGGCGGTGGGCTGATGCGCCCCGCCACCCCGGAGCGGCACCAAGGGCCGTGCGGCCGCGAGCACGATGGCGACGATCAACGCGGTACGAAGAATCAACAGCAGCAGGTGACGCAGTTTCAGCCGTCGCGCGCTCTCCCGCTCAGCCGTGCTCAGATATCGTACGGGCGGGAAATCGACCTCAGGAGGAATGCGGCGCTGCAATAAGTGAAGCAATGCCGGGATCGCGGCGGCCGCGAGTCCCAGCAACGCCAGCGGATGAATGAAGCTCACATCAATAAACGCAGCGCGAGGCCGAACGGCATGTCGGTCTGTACGTGATGGTATCCAATGCCGTGCCGGCGGCAGGCTTTGCGCCAGGCGGCGATCTCGCGACGCACGGTGTCGGCATAGGCGCGCGCCAGCTCTCGAGGCCGCACCACGACGCTGACCGTCGATTCGGGATCGCGGAAACGCACTTCGGGTGGACCACTCAGCTCGACTTCCGCAGGGTCCATAAGGTGAAAGACCACCACCTGGTGGCCCCGATGGCGCAGATAGCGCAGTGCCGCCAGCGCGAGCTCACGATCGAACAGCAAGTCCGAGAGCAGCACAACCAGACCACGACGGGCGAGCAGGGCGGTCAAACGCTGCAGCGCCGCGTGTGCCGCCGTCCCCTGTCCATCTGGCGTATCGAGCAGGCCGCGCACGATGCGCGTCCACTGACCAGCTTTCACGCGCGCGGGGATCACCTGACGCACCTGCTCGTCGAACGTCACGAGGCCGGTTGCGTCGCGCTGCCGCAGCAGAATGAGCGCCAGCGCCGCGCCCAGGCGATCCGCGTACGCGCGTTTGGTGAGCCGTTCCGGTGTGCCCTGCCACGCCATCGACCGGCTCGCATCGACGAGAATCATGGCGCGGAGGTTGGTTTCTTCCTCGAACTGCTTGACGAACAGCCGATCCGAGCGGCCGAGGATCCGCCAGTCCAGATAGCGCAGCTCGTCGCCCGCCTGGTAGGCGCGGTGTTCGGTAAACTCCACCGAGAACCCGCGGAAGGGCGACCGGTGCATCCCCGCGAGGAACCCTTCGACCACCCCCTCGGCTACGATCTCGATGCCGCCCAAACGGGCGACTTCAGCCGGATCGAGCAGGTCTAGGCGTTGAGCCAAGAAATGTCCTTGCCATGGGACAGCCGGAATGCGTGTGACGCTGCCAAGTCATTATATCAATATAATTTAGCTGTATTATGCCGCTGGCACAGTCTCTGCCTTAGCTGTGGCGGGAGGCATCATGTTCACAAACATCGCGCTGCTCAGCTTGGCCTTCGTGTCTACATCCACGATGCGGGACCCCAGCCTGTACCGGCCCCGCATCGAGCTGTGGACGAATCGAGGCGACGCCGCCGTTTATACCCGCGGTGAACGCGTCCGGTTGTACTTCAAGATTGATCAAGATGCCTATGTCACGATCTTCCGCGTTGATACGGATGGTCGTGTGCGCGTGCTGTTCCCGCGCGATCCCTGGGAAGACAACTTCGCGCGCGGCGGCCGGGAGCTCGAGGTCGATGGCCGCGCCTTGGGCAGCGATGCATTTACAATCGACGACTACCCCGGCGTCGGTTACCTCTTTGCGGTCGCGTCGGCTGATCCGTTCGTCTACGACCAAATCGAGAGCGGCGATCACTGGGATTATCGCGTGATTGCCGACGGCCGGGTGAAGGGTGACCCATACGTCGCGATGACCGATCTAGGGCAGCGCATCGTGCCCGACGGCTACGCCGACTGGGATTACGACGTCATCTCGTACAACGTCGGGCAGCACTACGACTATCCGCGCTTTCTTTGCTATGACTGCCACACCTATGTGAGTTACTCGTACTGGGATCCGTACTACTACTCCTGCGTGCGTTTCCGCATGTTCGTGTATGACGACCCCTGGTACTATCCGTACCGCTATTATGGCGGCAGCCGCGTCGTGTTCACGCGGCCCTATCGTCCGCAGCCCCGGTTCATCTTCAAGGATTGGGGATCCGATCGACCCAGCCGCGAGGGCTTCGTCTCTCGCGAGCGCGAGCGCCCCACGAATGACAACGGGCGGCGCGGTGTGACGGGCCGGGACATCGGCGGGCCTGGCAGCGTGCCGCCTCCCAACGTGCGGGAACGTCGCGATCCCGGCGATGACCGCAACCGCGGCGGCAACGATCGTGGTAACAACGGCAACGATCGTGGTAACAACGGCCACGATCGCGGCAACAACGGCAACGATCGCGGCAACGGCGGACGCCGTGACCGCCCAGATCGTCCGGACCGGCCAGAAGGCGGCAAGCCATCAGATCGGCCCATGGTGCTGCCGCCCACGGAGCAGCCCCGCGTCCAGCCGCGGCGCGACGCCGCGACGAGCCACGCCGGGTCGAGCCACGCAACGAGCCGCGTCGGGACGAGCCCCGCCGGGTCGAGCCGCGCAACGAACCGCGCAATGAACCCCGGAGCGAGCCGCGGCGTGCAGAGCCGCGCAACGAACCGCGCAGCCAGCCTCCGCCGCCGCCGGCACGCGCAGAGCCGCGCCGCGACCCGCCGCGTGAGTCGCCCAAGCCGCGCAATGAGCCTGAGGTGCGGCGTCGCAAGCCTTGAACGTTCAGACTGAAACCTGACGCGCCCGATCGTAGTCGCACTCGGTCGGGCGCGTTAGTTTTCGGTCCCCTTTTCTTTTTGCCGAGGCTCCTTGCTCGCTCTTTTGCTTCTCCTGCAAGCGCAGGCTCCTGTCCAGCGCGCCGCGCAAACGATTTCTCCCGAAGACATCCGCCGCCGGATCGGCATCATCGCCGACGATTCGATGCGCGGTCGTGATACACCGAGTCCTGAGCTCGATAAAGTGGCACAGTACATCGGCCGCGAGTACCGGCGCCTCGGGCTGAAGCCGGGCGGCGATCGCGGCACGTTCATTCAACGCTACTCGATCGATCGGGTGAAGATCGTCGCGGAAAGCTCCGTGGCGTTCGTGCACGGCGCGGGGGCCGCCATCACCTTCTCCTACGGCACCGATTTCGCCTTCGTGGACAACACCTTCGACAGTGGTGACTACTTTGGGGAGCTCGTGCTGCTCTCGGGCCCGTTGGGGGTAGCTCTCGCGGGAGACAGCGCGTCTCTGGCCGGCAAGATGCTCATCATCAACCGTCCACGAAATCGCGGCGAGTTGCAGCGCGTGTTCGGCTGGAAGCCCCAGGGCATCGTGTTCGTGGGCACCGCCCCGGATTCCATTTGGAGGCGGAACGTCGAGCGCAGTATTCGGCCACAGCTCCGCGATCCAAGCCGGCTCGTAGGTCCCCCAATTCTGCTCGCGGTCCGGGCGGCTTCGTTGCAACCCGTCTTGGCTCGCCTGGGCCAGGATCTCACTGCGGCTCAGAACGCGACCTCTCTGGAGGCAAAACCTCTGGCCGGTGCCCAGCTCCACGTGCACGCTCGGATGCAGTCGCAGGAGCACAGCTCCGCGCCAAACGTCGTGGGAATCCTCGAGGGCAGTGAACCCGCGCTCAAGAACGAATACGTCGTCTTCAGCGCGCACATGGACCACGTCGGCGTCGCCGGTCCGCGCGGCAGCGGTGGCTGCCGGGCACAGGGCGCGGACTCGATCTGCAATGGCGCCGATGACGACGGATCGGGAACGGTGGCCGTCGTGGAGATCGCGCAGGCGTTCGCCGGCCTGACGCCGCGGCCCAAACGCTCGATCATCTTCCTGAATGTGAGCGGCGAGGAGAAAGGGCTGTGGGGAAGCGAATTCTTCTCGAATCACCCCGCGGTGCCGATCTCGAATATCGTCGCCGATCTCAACATCGACATGATCGGCCGCAACTGGAAAGACACGATCGTCGCGATCGGCAAAGAACACTCGGACCTGGGCGCGACGCTGAACCGCGTCGGCGCGGCGCACCCCGAGCTGAACATGCAGCCGATCGACGATATCTGGCCGGATGAGAACTTCTACTTCCGGTCCGACCACTACAACTTCGCCAAGAAGGGTGTGCCGATTCTGTTCTTCTTCAGCGGCACGCATCCCGACTACCACCAGGTGGGGGACTCGCCCGACAAGATCGACGCGGAGAAAGAGTCCCGCGTGGCGCGGCTCATCTTCTACCTCGGCGTTGACGTCGCGAACAGCGCCGAGCGGCCAAAGTGGAACCCCGACAGCTACAAACGCATCGTCACCGGTAACTAGGGCTCCCCCGAAGCAAAACGCCTATCTTTGCTTCGTGCGGGTGCTGATTGTAGAAGACGACCCCGAGCTCGCCGGCTTGCTCCGTGACGGTTTGCGCGAGCATCGCATCGACCCTACACTGGCACGGGGATTTGCCGAGGGACGCGAGCAGGCACTGGTAGGGGATTACGACGTCGTCATCCTCGACGTCCGGCTTCCCGGCGGCAGCGGCTACGATCTCTGCGCCGATCTACGACGCCAGAACGTCGGTGTCCCCGTGTTGATGCTGACCGCGCTCGATGCGATCGATGATCGCGTCCGCGGTTTGGCCGTGGGTGCCGACGACTATCTCACCAAACCATTCGCATTTCGCGAGCTGATCGCCAGATTGCAGGCGCTCGCGCGCCGGCGGGCGCTGACCCTCACTCCCACCACCCTGCGCGTCGCTGATCTCGAGGTGGATCTGGGCGCGCGGCAGGTGCGTCGCGCCGGCCGGCCCATCAACCTCACCGCCAAGGAGTTTGCGCTCCTCGAGTTGCTACTGCGCCACCAGGATCAGGTCGTAGACCGGGCCGCGATTACCGCGCACGTCTGGGACAACAATCACGATCCGTTCGCCAATGTGCTCGACGTCCTCGTGCGCCGGTTGCGTAGCAAGCTCGACGACGGCTTCGAGCCCAAGCTCATCCGCACCGTGCGCGGCGCCGGCTATCGCCTGGGGATTGCGGGATGACGCTCGGCCGGCTGCGCGTGCGGCTGACGTTGTGGTACGCGGCGACGTTCGCATTCATTCTCCTGTTCCTCGGGGCCGGCCTCTTTCTGGCGATCGGCACACAGGTCTCGCGCCGCATCGATGTCTCACTCATCGCAGCGACCGCGGCCATCGAGCGCGCGACCCATGATCTGGAAGCCGAGCGCGCAGCCGGCGTCGTGGCGGATGCGGTCGAGGAGCTGCACATTCCCGACCGCGACCTCTACCTCTTCGACGCGAGCGGCCGCGCCGTCACGCCACCGCTGGCCGATGCATGGATCCTGGACGCGGCGCGCGCCGCCGCGGCCACCGGCAGCAGCGACGTGCAGCGGATGACTGCCGGCGGCCAACAGTCACGTTTGCATGCGACGCGCTTCACCACCGGCTCCGGCACGTCGTATGTCGCGGTCGCTGTCGCCGAGCGTCCGAACATTCGCGAGCAGTACGCCGGGCTGATCGGCGTGTTCGGCGCCGCCGCGCTTGCGGCGCTGGTGCTGGTCGTCCTGGGCGGCTTCCTGCTGGCCCGGCAGTCCACGGTCCCCGTCGAGCGCTCGATGGAGCAGATGCAGCGTTTCATGGCCGATGCAGCGCACGAGCTGCGCACGCCGGTGACGATTCTGCGCACGCGGACGGAGGTCGCGCTGTCGCAGGCGCGGGATGCCACGGGCGACACCGCTGCGTTTCAAGCGATCGAACGCGAAGCCGAGCGGTTGGGCGGAATCGTCGGTGACCTGCTCACTCTGGCACGCGCCGATGCCGGCGAGCGGAAAGTGGTTCGCGCATCGCTCTACCTCGATGACGCCGTCTCCCAGGCGGTCGCATCCGCTCGGGCATTGGCCGAGCGGAAGGGTGTGGCGTTGGTCGTGGGCGGATTCGACGAAGCGCAGATCATGGGCGACGCAGGACTCGTGGAGCGGCTCGTGTTGATCGTGCTCGATAACGCAATCAAGTACACGCCGGCGGGCGGCCGCGTCCGGCTCGACGTGACATCGCGCGACGGCAGTCGATCGGTCATCGTCACCGACAGTGGCATCGGCATTCCGGCAGATCAGCTGCCCCGGATCTTCGAGCGATTCTACCGCGGTGAGCACGCTCGCAGCCACGCGGAGGGGGCGGGACTCGGTCTTCCCATCGCGCGCTGGATTGCCGACGTGCACGGCGCCCGCCTGTCTGTGGCATCCGATCCAACGGGAACGCGCGTGGAGATCGACTTCCCCGCCCCCGTGTAAGCCTGCTGTAAGGTTCGGTCCTTAGTTTCTCCGCACAATGCGTTGGGCAATGATGGCGTGCTGCGTCGTGTGGCCCACGGCGCTGGCGGCGCAACAACCCGTGAGTCGTGCGGATGCGGTCGCCGCTGCGATCGCCCGGGGCGCGCGTGCGGCACTCGGCCGGGCCGATACGGCCGCGGCCCTCGGCGCCGTGCGAACGGCGCGCGCCCTTCCCAACCCCACCGTGTCGGGCAGTTACACGAAGGATCCACCCAATTATCACGCGCTTGGCGACTTGCCTCTCGACCTGCCGTGGCTGCGGGCGCCGCGCATCGGCGCCGCGGAAGCGGCGCGCGACGCGGCCCGCGATCAATTCGCGTTCGAGCGCGCCGCGATTGCCTTCGAGGTCGATACGACCTACACCCGGACTCTGGCCGCCGCGCGGCACGCGCAGCTGTCCCGTCGCACGGCGGAGGACGCGGACAGCCTGTTGAAGATTGCCCGGCTGCGCCGTGAGGTCGGCGACGTCAGCGAGCTCGATGTGCGGCTCGCCGCGGTCAACGCGGGCCAGCTGGAAAACGCCGCCATCGACGATTCGCTTGCGGCGCTCGGCACTCTGCTGTCACTGCAACTGCAGATGGGACTCCGCGCCGACACGCCAAGCGTCACCCTCGCCGATTCCCTGGTTGCCCCGGACGACAGCGCCGGCACGAGCGTCGGGTCGGGCGAATACCTGCCGGTCACCGCCGCCGCAGCGAGACTGCGGGCGGCGGAGCGCACCGTCACGTTCACGCGCGCCAGCCGGTTTGCGCCGAGCTTCGAGTTTGGTGTCGATAAGGGCGATCCTGGCAGCGCGAACCCGAATCAGCTCCTGCCGGTGATCGGCTTCTCGCTCCCATTCCCGCTCTTCAATAGAAGCGGCGGCGCGGTGACGCAGGCAATCGCAGAGCGCGATCGCGCTCGCGCGGAGCTCGACCTGACGCGGCGCGAGACCGACGCCGCGGTCGCGCGCGCCCGCCGGGAGCTGATCGCGGCGCAGGCGCGCGTCCGCCGTTCGGGCGAGCTGGTGGCGAGTGCGGATCGGATCGCGAGCATGTCGCTGCAGGCCTATGGAGAAGGAGCAGTCGCGCTTGCGAACGTGTTGGAAGCGCAGCGGAACGCGCGCGAAATCCTGGCGCGTTACATCGACGACCTGGCGGCGGCGGACGCCGCCGCGCGCACGCTGCGGTGGCTCACCGCGGGAAGGGACCAGCCGTGATCGGACCCAGATCGGCGCTGCTCGCGCTCGCCTTGATCGGCGCCTGTCACGGCGGCGAGAAACAAGCCGACGAGGGCGGCCCCACCGTGACAGGCGTGCGCACGGCCCTCGCCGTGCTCGAGCCATTCCCGCAGACCGTGAACGCGATCGGAACGGTCAGCGCGCGTCCCGGTCGCTACGCGGCCCTCGCCGCGCCGGGACCGACGCGCGTCGCCCGAATCTTCGTCGTGGCGGGACAGCGGGTCTCGAAAGGCGATTCGCTGATCGAGTTCGAGCGGGCCCCGTTTGACGCCGCGGCCTTGAGCGCAGGAGCCACGCTGTCGAGCGCCGAGCGAACCTACGCGCGCGCCGCGCGACTGGCGCAGGCGGGGATCCTGCCGCAAAAGGACGTGGACCAGGCGGCCGCCGATCTTGCAGCGGCTCAGTCCGCCGCGGTGACCGCACGGCGCGCGCAGGAGCTCGCGACGCTGCGCGCTCCGCTTGCCGGTGTCGTGACGCGAATGACTGCGGTCCTGGGTGCTTCCGTGGACGCCAGCCAAACGCTGGTCGAGGTCGCCGACCCCGCGGCGCTCGATCTCTTGTTCAACGTCTCGCCTGCGGAAGCCGGGCGGATCCAGAGCGGAGATAGCATCACGTTGACGGGCGGCGAGGGCGCCGCCGGGGAGCCACTCGGCGCCGCGCTGGTGATGAGCGTCGGCGTTGCCGTCGATTCGGTGTCACGCGCCGTGGCCGTGCGCGCCCGGTTGCGTGCAGGGGAGGGCCGGTCCACGACCCGGCCACTCCGGATCGGCGAATCGGTCTCCGGGCGGATCATCACCGGCGTTCATGCCGATGCCGTCACCGTGCCCGTGGAGGCGCTCGTCCCGGACGGCGAAGGCTTCCGCGTCTATGTCGTCGACACCGCGGGCATCGCGCACGGGCGGCCGGTCGTCGTCGGCGGGCGCTCCGAGGCTCGTGCCGAGATCGTGCGTGGCCTCGCGGCCGGCGAGCGCGTCGTGACGACCGGTGCGTACGGCGTCACAGACAGCGTGAAGATCGGCACCGAACACCCGTGACATTGTTCGACGTGTTGAGCCGCCAACGGCGGTTCGTGTATCTCATCGTCGGCATCCTGAGTGTGGCAGGTGTCTGGTCGGCGCTGCGGCTCCCGTCCGCGATCTATCCGGAGCTGCGCTTCTCCCGAATTACGATCGTCGCGGAGGGTTCGACGCTCGGCGCCCGGCAGATCGTGTTCAGTGTGACCCGCCCGCTCGAAGAGGCGGTGAGCATCGTCCCGGGCGTCACCCGGGTGCGTTCGCACACGATCCGTGGCGCGACAGAGATCTCCATCACATTCGCGTCCGGGACCGACATGGATCGCGCGCTGCAGCTCGTGCGGGCGCGCGTCAATCAGATTCAGGCGGCGCTGCCGGCCGACCTCGAGCTCGAGATCGAACAGCTGACGCCCTCATTGTTTCCGGTCATTTCGTACAATGTCGAAGGCGGCGAGCCGGCGACACTCTATGACCTCGCGCGCTACGACGTCAAACCGCTCATCTCGCGGGTGCCCGGGGTCGGGCGCGTCGACGTACAGGGATCGGATGTGCGGGAGCTCGAGGTGATCGCCGATCCCGCCCGGCTCGCCGCACGCGGCCTCAGCTACGCCGATCTCGCGGACGGCATCCGCCGGGCGATCACGGTGCAGGCCGTGGGGCGCGTGGCACAGGATTATCGCCAATACCTCATCGTGACCGATCAGGAAGCGCACGCGGCCGACGATATCGGCAATGTGGTCGTCCGCGGCGGCTTGCACGTGCGTGATCTCGCGACGGTGCAGGTCGGCACCGAGGACCACGTGCGGATCATCGCGGGCGACGGCCGGCCGGCGGCGCTCATCAATGTCACCCGGCAGCTCGGCGGCAACACGCTCGCCGTCGCCGACAGCATCGCGCGGATCATGGCGGCCATCGCACCGACGCTGCCTCCTGGGGTGCACGTCAAACCGGTCTACGACCAGGCGCAGCTCGTGCGCGAGGCGGTGCGCTCGGTCCGGGACGCGATGCTCGTCGGCGCGGCGCTCGCCATCCTGGTGTTGCTCCTCTTCCTGCGGCATGGCCGGATCACGGCGATCAGCGCGACATCCATTCCCCTCACGCTGGCGATCACGGTGTTCGTCATGCGGCTGTTGGGACAGACGTTCAATCTGATGACGCTCGGCGCGATGGCGATCGCGATCGGCCTCGTCATCGACGATGCCGTCGTGATCACGGAGAACATCGCGCGTCACCTGCGATTGACCGGTGACCGAACGCGCGCGATTCGGGGCGCGGTGCAGGAGCTCATCTGGCCGGTTACGACGTCCACGCTCACGACGGTGGTTGTGTTTCTGCCGCTCGGTCTCTTACAGGGAGTCGTCGGCCAGTTCTTCGCCGCCCTGGCAACCACGCTGACGGTCGCCGTGCTGGTTTCGTTGATCCTCGCCCTCACGATCATTCCGCTGCTGGCCGAGCGATTCGTAACGGCTCATGAAGTCGAGCCGACGCGCGCCGGGCCGCTCGCCAGAGCCCAAGCGGCGCTGGATACACTAGGCGAGCGCTATGAAAAGGCTTTGAGTGCGGTGCTGCGTCATACACGCCGGATCGTCATCGCGGCGCTCGCACTCGTCGTCGTCGGCGTCGGACTCTGGCGTCTAGTGGAGACTGGCTTTCTTCCGGAGATGGACGAGGGTGCGTTCGTGCTCGACTACTGGACACCGGGCGGGACGGCGCTGACGGAGACGAACCGCCAGGTTGGGATCGTCGAGCACATCCTGGGCGCGACACCCGAGATCGCGGGGACGTCGCGACGGACGGGCGCCGAGCTGGGACTGTTCGCCACGGCGCAGAACACGGGGGACCTGGTCGCCCGGCTCAAGCCGTCCAATGAGCGGTCACGCGACATCTTCGCGGTGATGGACGGCGTGCGGGACGAGGTGAACGCGGCGGTCCCCCGCCTCCGGATCGAGTTCGTGCAGATTCTTTCCGACGTGGTCAACGACCTCGCGGGCAACCCGAAACCGGTCGAAATCAAGCTGTTCGGCGAGCGGCTGGACTCGCTGGAAGCCTACGCCCGGCGGCTGGAGCCGGGGCTCGACAGCGTCGAGGGACTCGAAGATCTGTACAACGGCGTCAGCGAGCCGTCGCCCGAGCTGCTGATGCACGTCAATCAGGCGGAGGCTGGGCGGGTCGGGCTCACACCCCAGGACGTCGGTGACGCGGTCAGCGCCGCATTGCTCGGGACGAGCGCCGGAGAAGTCCGGAGTGAGGACCGGCCGGTGGCGGTGCGCGTCCGGGCGCCTGATTCCCTGCGGTTCGATCCGCTGCGGCTGCGCGCGCTGCCGATCGCCGGCGGCACGCCGCTGGGCAGTCTCGCGTCGTTTACAACCGCAGAATCGCGCATGAGTCTCGAGCGCGAGAATCAGCAGCAGATGATCGCCCTCACCGCCGACGTCAGCGGGCGCTCGCTGGGCGGCGTCATGCGTGACGTGCGGCGGTTGTTGGCGGCGCAGCCTCCCCCGCCCGGAATTCGACTGGCGATTGGCGGGCAGTATGAAAGTCAACAGGATGCGTTTCGCGCGCTGCTGCTCGTCCTGGTCCTCGCCGCGGTGAGCGTGTGCGCGGTGATGGTCATTCAGTTCGAGTCGTTCGTGGAACCGCTCGTCGTCCTCCTGGTCGCGCCCGTTTCGTTCGTCGGTGCACTCGCGCTCCTCCTCATCACGGGCACCGCCCTGAACGTCGCGTCGTTCATGGGGCTGATTCTGCTGGTGGGACTGATCGTCAAGAACGGCATCATTCTGCTCGACTTCACACGACTGCGCATGCACGATGAGGGCGTGCCGCTCGATGTGGCCATTCGCGAAGCGGCCCGCGTGCGGCTGCGTCCCATTCTCATGACGACCCTCTGTACCCTGTTCGGCTTGCTGCCGCTGGCACTCGGTCTCGGCGCGGGCAGCGAGCTGCAGCGGCCGCTGGCGCTGGCGGTTATCGGCGGCTTAGTCCTGTCCACACCGATCACCCTGTTCGCGGTGCCGACCCTGCTCGTGGCGATCCGGGGAGGGGGCTACCGGCTGCGGTGACGGCCTCCCGGATAGTGTGGTCTCAACAAGCGACAACCACACTTTTCCGCGGTGGCTGCCGAAGGGACTAAAGCGCGGCCAGCAGCTCGGCGTTCGTCTTAGCGCGCTTCATCTGTTGCAGGAGACTCTGCATCGCCTGCTCCGGCGGGAGGTCCACGAGGGCCCGCCGGAGCTTTTGTTTTGCCTCGACCGTCTTGGCATCAGCGAGCAGCTCTTCGCGGCGCGTGCCGCTGGCCGCGATGTCCACCGCCGGATAGATGCGCCGGTCCGCCAGCCCACGCGTCAACCGGAGCTCGGCGTTGCCGGTCCCCTTGAACTCCTCGAAGATGATGTCGTCCATCTTGCTTTCGGTTTCGACGAGGGCGGTGGCGATCACCGTGAGCGAGCCACCCCCATCCTTGGGGGGCACGGCCCGCGCGGCGCCAAACAGCCCCTTGGGCTTCGCCAGCGCATTCGCGTCGAGCCCGCCCGACATGGTACGCCCCGTGCCCCGCCCTGTGGTGTTGTGCGAGCGGGCCAGCCGCGTGAGCGAGTCGAGGACGATCACGACGTCGCGACCCAGCTCGACTTGCCGGCGGGCGTGCTCGAACACCATGTCGGCGGCGGCCACGTGCCGCTCGTGCGGCAAGTCGAAGCTCGACGCGATCACTTCCCCCCGCCCCCAGTCGATCATCTCGCTGACCTCCTCCGGCCGCTCGTCCACGAGGAGGATCAGCAAGATCGCTTTGGGGTGATTCTCCGCCACTGACTCCGCGATCGCCTGCAACATCATCGTCTTCCCGGCTTTGGGCGGCGAGACGAGGAGGGCCCGCTGGCCGAAGCCGAAGGGGCAAATGAGATCCACGACGCGCTGCGTCTCCGCGGTCCGGGGACTCGATGCCTTGGGCGTCTCGAGCGTCAGCGGGCGGTTTGGATGGACAGCGCCGAGATTCGCGAAATCGGGCCGCCCGTCGAGCCGGCCAGCCGGCTCACCGTTCACCGTCGTCACGCGACCATTCTCGAGGACGATCAGATCCCCGCGGCGGAGACCGGGCAGGCGCACGGCAGGATCGCCTTTCGCCGGGAGATAGCTGTTGGCGGCGAGCCGGAGCGCGCCGCCCTTCTGCGAAGGATCAAACCAACCGGTGATTGGTGGCATGCAGGATAGCGTCTCGAAAGATAGGGTCATCGGTCATCGGTCGTCAGGCCTGATGACCGATCACCGACAACCGATGACTATATTTACCGCCGCATGCGCCAGGACCATATCCGCAATTTCTGCATCGTCGCCCATATCGATCATGGGAAGTCGACCCTCGCCGACCGGCTCATCGAGCTGACGGGGACACTCGACAAGCGGCTGATGCGCGAGCAGGTCCTCGACACGATGGACCTGGAGCGCGAGCGCGGCATCACGATCAAGCTGAACGCGGTGCGGATGAGCTATCACGCGAAAAACGGCCAGTTATACGAGCTCAACCTCATCGATACGCCAGGGCACGTCGACTTCACGTACGAGGTGTCGCGGTCATTGGTTGCCTGCGAAGGCGCGATTCTGGTGGTGGATGCGTCGCAAGGGATTCAGGCCCAAACCCTTTCCAATCTCCTACTCGCGATGGATGCCGGCCTGGAGATCATACCCGTCCTCAACAAGATCGATCTGCCCGGCGCCGAGCCGGACAAGCGGGCCCATGAGATCCACGACCTCATCGGCACCAAGCCCGAAGAAATCCTGCGGATCTCGGCAAAAGAAGGAAGAGGCGTGCCTGAGCTGCTCGAAGCGGTGGTCGCGCGCGTCCCCACGCCGCGGGGCAATCATGAAGCCCCGCTGCGCGCCCTGATCTTCGATTCCTACTACGACCGCTACCGCGGCGCGATCCCCTCGATTCGCGTGGTCGACGGCGTGCTCCGTCCCGGGATGAAGATCGCCTTCGGCGCGCATCGCGACGACCTCTATGAGGTGGACGAGGTCGGCTATCTGCAGCTGGGCCACAAGCCCGCGGAGCAGCTGGAGGCGGGCGAGGTCGGCTATGTCGTCGCGAACGTCCGGGGTGTGCGGGAGACGCGCCCCGGGGATACGGTCTTCGACGCCGAGCACCGCGAGGTGGAGCTGCTCCCCGGCTACCGCGACATCCAATCGATGGTCTTTGCGGGCCTCTACCCCACCAACGCCGAGCAATACGAGGAGCTGCGCGACGCGCTCGCCAAGCTGCAGCTGAACGATGCGTCGCTGCACTACGAGCCGGAGACATCGGTGGCGCTCGGCTTCGGCTTCCGATGCGGCTTCCTCGGCCTGCTGCACATGGAGATCGTGCGTGAACGACTGGAGCGCGAATTCGATCTCGACCTGATCAGTACGGTGCCGAACGTGGAGTACCACGTCTACCGGACCGATGGTACGATGGAGCTGGTCGAGAACCCGAGCTTGTTGCCGCATGGCTCGGAGGTGGACCGCATCGAGGAGCCGTACGTCAAAGCCCGGATCTTCGCGCCGTCCGACTATATCGGCGGAATCATGAAGCTGGGCCAGGAACGCCGCGGCGTGTACCGCGGCATGCAATATCTCGATCCCACGCGCGTTGAGTTCGATTGGGAGTTTCCGCTGGCGGAGATCATTCTCGACTTCTACGACAAGCTGAAGACGATCTCCCGCGGCTATGCGTCGCTCGACTACGAGTTCCTGGCGTACCGGCCGGGTGAGCTCGTCAAGCTCGACATGCTCCTCAACGGTGAAGCGGTGGACGCATTCAGCGTCATCATTCACCGGGACAAAGCATATGACTGGGGGCGCAAGATCGCGGAAAAGCTGAAAGATTTGATCCCGCGACAGCTGTTCGAGGTCGTGATCCAGGCGGCGATCGCGACGAAGGTCATCGCGCGCGAATCGATCCGGCCGCTGCGCAAGAACGTGACGGCCAAGTGCTACGGCGGCGACGTGACGCGCAAGCGCAAGTTGCTCGAGAAGCAGAAAGAAGGTAAGAAACGGATGAAGCAGGTCGGGACGGTGGAGATTCCTCAGGAAGCGTTTCTCGCAGTGCTCCAGGTCGAATAGGAGGTCTCATGCGCAGCACGATCATCGCGGCGGTGGCCGGACTCGGTGTCCTTGCGCCCTCCGCGGGTGCTCAGGCCACCCGTGCGGCACCATTCACGCTGGACCAGGTCCGTTCCTATCCCTTTCCCACAGAGCTGACGGCCGCGGCGAGCGGTGCGCGCCTGGCGTGGGCCGTCAACGAGCGAGGCCGACGCAACATCTATGTCGCCGCAGGCCCCGCATTCTCTGCGCGACAGCTCACGCGCTACGACCGCGATGACGGGCAGGAGCTGAGCAGCGTCACGGTGTCCGCCGATGGTAAGTGGGTCGTGTATGTCCGCGGCGGCGATCACGGCTCGAATTGGGACGACGAGCTGCCGGTGAACGTCGGGTCGAACCCCGCCCCGCCCAAAGTGCAGATCTTCAGCGTGGCGTTCGACGGCGGCGAGCCCAAAGCGATTGGCGATGGCGATGCGCCCGTCGTCTCGCCGCGCAGCGACGTCGTGGCATTCATCAAGGTCAATCAGATCTGGACTGCGCCCATCGACGGCTCGGCGCCCGCGAAGGCGCTGTTCACCGCGCGCGGCGAAAACGGCGATCCGCGCTGGTCGCCCGATGGCTCCCGGCTCGCGTTCGTGACGAATCGCGGCGATCACTCCTTGATCGGCGTGTACGCGAATGACAGCACGGCGATTACCTGGCTCGCGCCGGCCTTCGCGCGCGACCGGTCGCCGCGCTGGTCGCCCGACGGCCGGCGCATCGCATTCGTCCGGTTGCCGGGCGCCGGTGGCGCGCCGGACTCGCTGCTCCCACCCAGACTCAACCCATGGGAGATCTGGACCGCCGATGCGACGACCGGAGCGGCGCAGCGACTGTGGAAATCGCCCGAGACGCTCGCCGGCTCCGTGCCGACGACCGATGGCGGGACGAACCTCGGCTGGGGCGCCGCCGACCGCATCGTCTTCCTCTCTTATCAGGATGGTTGGCCGCATCTCTACTCGATCCCTGCGTCGGGCGGGAACCCGTTGCTCCTGACTCCCGGCCACTACATGGCCGAGCACATCGCGCTCAGCGGCGACGGCCGCTGGCTGGTGTTTGCGGGCAACATGGGGAGCGACTCCCTCGACATCGATCGCCGTCACGTCGTGCGCGTTCCCGTGGATCGCGCCGCCCCGGAGGTCATGACGCCGGGGAGCGGTCTGGAGTGGAGTCCCACAGTTACGGGGGACGGCGCCACGCTCGTCTTCATCACCGCAACCCCACAGCGGCCACCATTGCCCGCGGCCATGGCATTCACCTCGCCTCGCGCCGCGATGCGGACGATCGGTGCGGACCGCATCCCCGCGGACTTCCCCGCGAGGCTCGTGACGCCGAAGCAGGTCGTATTTCGCTCCGCCGACGGGCTGACGATTCACGGGCAGCTGTTCGAGACCCCAGGCGGGACCACCACGCGCAAGCCCGCGATCGTGTATGTCCACGGCGGACCGCCGCGGCAGATGCTGTTGGGCTGGCACTACTCCGACTACTACTCCAACGCGTATGCGCTCAACCAGTACCTGGCGAGCCGCGGATTCATCGTGCTGTCGGTCAACTACCGGCTTGGCATCGGGTACGGCTACGATTTCCATCAACCGCCCAACGCGGGCGCGCGGGGGGCGGCGGAGTATCGCGACGTGCAGGCCGGGGCCGCGTATCTGCGTTCGCTGCCACGCGTCGATGGGACGCGCATCGGGATCTATGGCGGCTCCTACGGGGGTTACCTCACCGCGCTGGCGCTGGCCCGGAATTCCGACGTGTTCGCGGCGGGCGTGGATATTCATGGTGTACACGACTGGTCGACCTACGCGCGAGGACTCGACCGGCAACGCTACGAGCAGGCCCCCGACGTCGATACGGCAATCGCTACCGCATGGCACTCATCGCCGGTTTCGTCCGTCGCCGGTTGGAAGTCGCCGGTCCTCCTGATCCATGGCGACGATGACCGGAACGTCCGGTTCTCACAGAGCACCGATCTCGTCAGGCGACTCGCGACGGCCGGCGTCCGGTTTGAGACGCTGGTGATTCCGGACGATACGCATCATTTCCTGCGGTACGCGAATATCGTGAGCGTGGACAAGGCGGCGGCGGAATTCCTGGAGCGGCAACTCTTGCAGACGAGCGCCGCAACCCGGGCAACCGGCCCCCAGTAGGAGCGCGCGTGCTTGGGCGGTTGAACAAGAACGCAGTGACGATGTTGGTCATCGCAGCGGGCGGCGTGAGTTGTCGCGCGGTACTCAATTACCCCAGCCCTCTCGGTCCGCGCTATACCGGCGTACCGGCCGCGCCTGCCGCTCCGGCCGCGGGAGTCCGCACGCTGCGGGTCGTGACCTACAACGTGCAATGGGGCAAGCACATCGATCGCGCGATCAACGTGCTCACGACGCGCACGCCGCTCAAAGACGCCGACATCATCGTCCTGCAGGAAATGGATGCCGAAGGAACGCGGCGCATCGCCGATGTGCTGGGGATGTCCTGGGTCTACTACCCCGCCGCGGTGCATCCCAAGCTGGGGCACGACTTCGGAAATGCGATCCTGTCGCGTTGGCCGATTGTGGCAGATGAAAAACTGATGCTGCCGCACATCGGCGGGCTGCGACACGCGCAGCGCATCGCCACCGCGGCCACGGTGCTGGTGGGCACGGCCCAGGTCCGGGTGTACAGCGCTCACCTCGGCACGCCGAGCGACATCCGGCCCTCGAAGCGGCGCGATCAGGCGCACACGATTCTCGCCGATGCCGCGACGTATCCGCTGGTGATCGTGGCCGGCGACATGAACAGTCACGGCATCGGGAAAGAGTTTCGCGCCGGCGGATTCCTGTGGCCGACGGAGCACAACGGATTCACGACCGTCGTCTTCAACTGGGATCACATCTTCCTGAAGGGCTTCGCCGTGCCTCCCGACCGGCCGGCCCGTGGAATCGTGCGCGACACGCTCGGCACGAGCGACCACGACCCCGTCTGGGCCGTGGCTCAGCTCCCTTGAGCTCGCCGACCCTCGTCATTCAAACCGCATTCCTGGGCGACGTCATACTCACGACCCCGCTGCTGGCCGCTCTTGCCGACCAACATGGTCCCGTGGATGTCGTGACCACGCCGATCGCGGCGCCACTGCTCGAAACGCATCCCGCAGTCGCCCAGGTGATCCCCTACGACAAGCGCGGCACGAATCGCGGTTGGGCAGGTGTCCGGAGCCTGTCGCAGCGCTTGAAAGGCGCGCGGTACCAGCGTGCCTACCTGCCCCATCGATCGCTGCGCACCGCGACCTTGGCGCTCCTGGCCCGGATTCCCTCTCGGATCGGGTTTTCGGGTGGCTGGTCCTTCCTCTATACAGAGGCTCGTCCCAAACCCCGAACGGGTCACGAAACCGACCGGCTCCTGGCACTCGCGAACGGCGCTTCGGGGGTCTATCCTCCCCAACTGCGGCCCACGGCGGCCGACGAGCAGGCGGCGGCGGCGCTCATCGAGGGAGCCTTTGTCGCGCTGGCGCCCGGTTCGATCTGGGGAAGCAAGCGGTGGCCGTATTTCGGGGAGCTCGCCCGCCGACTCGCGGATTACACCCCTGTTGTTGTGGTTGGCGGGCAGGACGATGTCGGTTTGGGAGAGCAGATCCGAAGGGCGGCGGAGGGCGGCGAAGGGCGGCGAAGGGTCGTCAATGCCTGTGGGAAGCTGACGCTGCGTCAATCCGCCGCCCTGATCGGGCAAGCCAGCGCGCTGGTGACGAACGACAGCGCCCCGCTGCATGTGGCCACGGCGATGGGCACGCCGATCGTGGCGCTGTTTGGTCCGACCGTGACCGCGTTCGGGTTTGGTCCGGTGCGCGCCGGCGATGTGGCAGTGGGAGTGGACGGACTGCAGTGCCGGCCCTGCTCGTCGCACGGCCCGCCGCAGTGCCCACTAGGTCATCATCGCTGTCTGCGTGAGCTCACGGTAGAGGCCGTGTTGGCGGCCATCGAGGACATTGGTGCGCTACGTCGTCGGCATTGACGTTGGAGGAACGAATCTGGTCGCCGGAGTCCTCGCCGAGGACGGCTCCGAGATTCATGGCGTGGTCTCCGAGCCGACGCTCGCCGCCTCGGGCGCGGACGCGGTCACCGCGCGGATCGTCAAGCTCGCGAAGGCAAGCATCGCGGAGTCCGGAAAAAAAGTGGAGGGCGTGGGGATCGGCTCGCCCGGTCCGCTCAACACGAAGACCGGCGTCGTGCTGCTCACTCCCAACCTCGGCTGGACGAACATGCCGCTCCGCGATCGGGTGAGCGAGGGGCTGGGCCTGCCCGCGACGCTCGATAACGACGCCAACTGCGCCATCTTCGGCGAGTGGTGGCGCGGCGCGGCGGCCGGCGCGAAATACGTCATCGGTCTCACGCTCGGCACGGGGATCGGCGGCGGCATCGTCATCGACGGCGAGATCTACCACGGCGTGACCGACGTCGCGGGGGAATTCGGACACGTCACGATCGATGCGAACGGACGGCGCTGCAAATGCGGCAACTACGGCTGCATCGAAGCGTACGCGGCCGGACCGGCCATCGCCGACCGTGCGGTCGAAGGCATTCAGTCGGGCGTCGAGACATCGTTGTCGCAGTATGTGAGGGGTGATCTCACCAAGATCACCGCCCAGATCGTCTATGAGGCCGCGAACGACGGTGACGAATGGGCGCTCGAGGTCGTACACGAGACTGCGTCGCTGCTCGGCGCGGCGGTGGCAAGCTTCATCAACATCTTCAACCCTGAAGTCGTCGTGATCTGCGGCGGAGTCACGCAGGCCGGCGACAAGCTGTTCCATCCGCTGCGCAGCGAGGTCAAACGGCGCGCGTTCAAGCCGGCGTGGGAAGCGTGTAAGATCGTGCCGGGAACGCTTCCCGGAACCGCCGGCGTCCTTGGGGCCGCAGCCGTGTTCATCCAAAAGCATTGGGGACTGCGCTGAAGCGACTGGGTGTAGTCGGGTCGATGGTCTGGGACACCATTCATGGCCGCGATCCCGCCCAAGCCGCCGTCCAGGAATGGGGCGGCATTTCGTACGCACTCGCCGCGCTCGATGCGACGCTCCCCGAGGATTGGCAAATCGTTCCGCTGATCAAGGTCGGTAGAGACCTCGCGGCCAAAGCGAACCAGTTCTTGTCCGGCTTACGGCGCACGGCGCACGGCGCACGCTTTTTGGAAGTTCCCGAGCCCAACAATCGCGTCACGCTGCGGTACGAATCCGCAGAACGGCGCTGCGAGCAGATGGCCGGCGGCGTGCCCCCCTGGACGTGGGTCGAGCTGGGGCCGCTCGTCCAAGACATCGACGCGTTGTACATCAACTTTATTTCCGGATTCGAGTTGAATCTCGAGACCGCGCAGCTCTTGCGGCGCGGGTTCCCCGGATTCGTGTACGCCGACCTGCACAGCCTCTTTCTCGGAAAAGAGCCGAACGGCATGCGTGTCCCGCGCGCCTTGCCGCAGGCGCCGGCGTGGTTCGGGTGCTTCAACGTCGTGCAGCTCAACGAAGACGAAATGGGCCAGCTGGGATCCGATCCACTCGCCATCGCCGCCGACGCCCTGCGTCAGGGCTGCACCGCGCTGTGTGTCACGCTGGGGAAACGGGGCGCGGCGTATTTCACCGGCAATCCGATCCGCACGGCGCTGATCCCGGCTCCGCAAACGTCCGTCGACCAGGTCAGCGATCCGACGGGATGCGGCGACGTGTTCGGCGGGGCCGTGACCGCGATGCTGGTCGGCGGCGCGACTCTGGAGGATGCGCTGCGCACCGGCACGCGGCTCGGCGCACGAAACCTGAGCCACCGCGGGGCGACCGGGCTGCGCGACCACCTGCTGGGCAAGCTCTCCGTCGCATGACGCGCCTGATCGAAGTGCCCACGCAGTTCGACGACCGCTCCTTCGACCAGCTCGCGGCCGCGTATGCGCAGGCCATCGATAGCGAGCGCCTGCTGTTCGACGCGCACGCCGCCGAATGGGCGTCGCCGTACGGCCTCGTGGGCCTGCTCGCCGCGGGGGAGGCGGCCGCCCGCAAGGGGGAGCGCCCGCTGCTCACCGCGCCGGCCAACCCCGACGTCGTGAGCTATTGGGCACGCGCCGGTTTCTTTCGTGAGGCGGCGGACCTGTTCGAGGTGCACGGCAAGGTGCCGAAGGTCAAGGTTGCCGGGGAGAGTGACGTGTTGCTGCCCGTGACCCCCGTGCGGGCCGCCGAAGATGTGCACGCCGTCGTGAGCACGATTCAGCAGCGCGCCTCCGCGATCCTCAGCTCGGAGCTGGGACTCGATCCGAAGGCGACCATGGGCTTCGCTATGGCGCTTTCGGAGTCTTGTCAGAATATTGTGGAGCACGCGGGCACCGGGGGCTGGGTTGCGGTGCAAGCGTACAACTGGCGGCGCAAGTTGGCGCGCCGTGTGGTGGTGATCGCGGTTGCGGACGCTGGAGTCGGATTCCGGCACTCCCTGGAGCCCACGCAGGCCAAGCGGTTCGGCGAGCGCTGGGGCGATGCCGCGGCACTGGAGGCGGCGCTCATTCAAGGCGTGAGCCGCTTCCGCGATCCGGGGCGCGGTCAGGGACTCGCCGGGATTCGTCGCTATCTCGCCCGCTGGGAAGGCAAGGTCGCGATCCGCAGCGGCACCGCCCGCATTGCGATCGTACCGCGCTGGGACGACGATGTCCCGCTGAAGGATGGGTTGCCCGCATTTCCGGGGTCGCAGGTCCTGTTGATCATTCCGGAGCAACAGTCAGAGAAAGAGCCGGGGGGGCCGTCGAAGCTGTGATTCAACACATCATGGTCTACGCCGTTCTGCAGCAATCGGTCGCCGGGTTTTACGCCGACCTCGTCACGCGGCCCACCGGGCGCGCGGTTCGCGAAAACATCGAGCGGGATCTCCCTTCGGGCAGCATCGCGGTGATGGACTTCACCGGCGTCGGCTGCCTCGACTATTCGTGTGCCGACGAGATCGTCGCCAAACTGGTCCGCGACAAGGTCAAGGTGCTGCTGCTGCGCGGATTGACCGACGCGCATCGCGAGGCGATCGAACCGGTGCTGGCCGGCGCCGGGCTCGCCGTGCTGTGCGAGCGCGCCGATGGTGCACTCGAGGGGCTCGGCGCCAGTGAGCCGGCCCCCGCGCTGCTCGATGAGCTGGTCGAGCGGCGGCTGGCCGCACGCAATCCGGGAGGCTCCATCCGTCTCACCGCGGCGTGAAACGCCGCCGCCTGGGCCTCTCCACCCGCGCCATTCACGGCGATCCCAAGGCGCGCGCCGACTGGACCGCCGTCGCCCCCCCGCTCTATCAAAGCGCCACGTTCACGAATCCGGTCGGCTCCTCCGCCGAGGTGCTGTACACGCGGTACGGCAACAATCCCAATCAGGTCGACATCGGCAAGAAGCTGGCGCTGCTCGAGGGCGCGGACGCGGCGCTGTTCCTGGCGAGCGGCATGGGCGCGACGGCGCTCGCGCATCTGGCGGTGCTGCGTCCCGGCGATCACCTGCTGGCAAGTGAGTGGATCTATGGCGGCGTGTTCCGGCTGTTCCGCGAAGAGTTCGGGAAGCTGGGCATCGACGTCACGTTCGTAAATCCGACCCAGCAGCGCACCTGGAAGCGCGCGTTGCGCAAGACGACGCGCGCCGTGTTCCTGGAAACGCCGACAAACCCGCTGCTGCGCGTGATCGATCTCGAGCCCGTCGCCACCGTGTGCAAGGCCGAAGGACTCGCCCTCATCGTCGATTCGACCTTCGCATCGCCCGTCAATTTCCGGCCCCTCGAGCACGGCGCCGACCTCGTCATCCACTCGGCGACGAAGTACCTGAACGGCCACACGGACGTGATTGCCGGCGCCGTCGCGGGAACGGATCAGGTAGTGGACGAGGTGCGCCGCCTGATGCAGGTGTGGGGACAGGCCATCGATCCGTTCGCGGCCTGGCTGATCGACCGTGGCATGCGCACGCTGACGGTGCGGGTCCGCCGCCAGAACGAGATCGGCCTGGCGGTCGCGGAGTGGTGCGCCAAGCAGGACTCGATCTCCAAGGTCCACTACCCCGGCCTGCCGTCGCATCCCGATCACGAGACGGCGAAACGCATTCTGGGCGGCTTCGGCGGCATGCTGGGCATCGAGCTGAAGGGCGGCGGGCGTGCCGCCGAGCGCTTCCTGAAGGCGCTGACCATCGCGGCGCACGCCCCCAGCCTCGGGGGCGTGGAGACGCTCGTCTCCGAGCCGCGGCTCACCTCGCACGCCAGTCTCACGGCGGAACAGCGCGCGCAGGCTGGCATTCCGGACGGATTCCTGAGATTTTCCCTGGGACTGGAGGATCCCGATGATCTCATCGCGGACTTCGCCCAGGCCTTGGCGCGGCACTAAGTGATCAAGTTCACCAACGTCTTCAAGGCCTTCCCGAAGGGCGGCCTGGCGCTCAAGGACGTCTCCTTCCACGTCGCCAAGGGGGAATTCGCCTTTCTCACCGGGCATTCCGGCGCCGGCAAGTCGACCGTCATGAAGCTCATCTACGCCGAGGAGCGCCCCACCTCGGGCGACGTCCGCGTCTCCGGATACAACGTGAACGAGATGCGGCCGCGCGAGGTCCCCCTGCTGCGCCGCAAGCTCGGTATCGTGTTCCAGGACTTTCGCCTGCTCGAGGACCGCACCGCCGAGGAGAACGTCGCGTTCGCGTTGGAAGTGACCGGGGCGCGCTCCTCGACCATCCCCGCCCGCGTGATGCGCGTGCTCACCCAGGTCGGCCTGGCCGCGAAAGCGCAGGCGTATCCGCGCGAGCTCTCGGGCGGCGAGCAGCAGCGCGTGGCGATCGCGCGTGCCCTCGTGAACGAGCCCACGGTGCTGCTCGCCGACGAGCCCACCGGCAATCTCGACGAGCGCGCGACGCGCGGCGTGTTTCAGCTACTCCGCGACATCAACGCCAGCGGCACCGCGGTCGTCATGGCGACCCATGACCTCGACCTGGTACGACAGGCGCCCTACCGTGTGATCGAGCTGCAAGAGGGGGCGCTCGTATATGATTCCGCCGTGGACGAGGCCCGAGACCAGGCAACCGGGGGGGGGCCGTGAACCTCACGTTTCGCGAAGCGATGCTCACGTTCAAGCGCGCGCCGTTGCTCTCGGTACTGTCGGTGACGACGATCGCGTTCTCCCTGTTCGTCCTGGGACTCTTTGGTCTGGTCGTCGTGAATCTCCAGGACGCGCTGCACGGCGTGGAGGAGCGGGTCGAGGTCGTCGCCTACTTGCTGCCGGGCGCCCCGATCGAAGCCACCGCGCAGGCCCTGAAAGACATCGAAGCCTTTCCCGAAGTGCAGTCGGCCACCTACGTCTCAGAGGATGACGCGCTGACCCGGGCGCGCGCCGAGCTGGTCGAGCTGCGGGACGTGATGCAGGAGCTGGAGCGCAATCCGCTGCCCGCGTCCATCGAAGTGAAGCTCAAGCCGGGGTTCCGCGACACCGACCACGTCAGCGCCGTCGCCGACCGGCTGCGCGGATTCGGGTTCGTGGACGATGTCCGGTTCGGGCGCGATTGGGTCGAAAAGCTCGATCGGCTGCGCGGGCTCGCGGCGGCCGTGGGCATCGTGGTCGGCGCGGCGTTCGCCGTGGTCGCGATCATCATCATCGGCACGACGATCCGCATGGCGGTCCTGCAGCGCAGCCGCGAGATCGCCATCATGCGGCTCGTGGGTGCGACGGACGGCTTCATCCGCCGGCCGTTTTTGCTGCAGGGCGCCATCAAAGGGCTGCTGGGCGGCGGCGTGGCGATCGGCCTGTCGTTTGCCGCATATCTGCTGATCAATCGTTATCTGCTGCAATCATCGTTCTTCACGCAGGAGCAGGCGGCCGCGATCGTTGCGTTCGGCGCCCTGATCGGTCTCATCGGCAGCGCGATGAGCGTTGGGCGCCACCTGAAACGAGTATGAAAGCACTGTTGCTTTTGCTGATTGCCGCGCCGGTCTTAGCCCAACGGCCGACCTATCAGCAGCAAATGCAGGAAAACCAGCGACGCCTGGAAGGCATCAAGCGGGAGCGCTCCGAAGTCGAACAGGAGCTCGAGCGGTTGCGCACGCAAGCCCACTCGCTGTCCGACGAAATCGCGAACATCGAGCAGCAGAAGCAAAGCACCAACCGCATCGTCAACGAGCTGGACCGGCAGATCACGGGACTCGGCGGCCAGATCGATCAGATCACCGTCGATCTATTGATTGCGCAGGACGCCCTGCTCGAAAAGCGCGCGGTGCTCGAGCGACGCCTGGTGGACATCTACAAACGCGGCGCGCTTTACAGTTGGCAGGTGTTGCTCGCCGCGGAGAGCTTCGGCGATCTGTTGTCGCGCTACAAGTATCTCTACCTCGTCAGTCGCCAGGACCGCCTGCTCGCCAACGATATGGGCAAGCTGCGCGACCGCGTCGCCCGGCAGCGGCAGCTGCTCGTCGATGCGCGCGAGACGCTCGGCCGGCGGCGCCGCGAGCGGACGGACGAGCTAGGGCGCTACCTGGCACTCGAACACGAGCGGGAGACGAACCTGCGGGAAACGCGGCGCAACGCGCGGCAGGCGGAGCAGCGCCTGACGCGCCTCGACAAGGACGAGAAGTCGCTCAACGACCGGATTGAGACGCTCGAGCGGGCGCGGCGCGAGGCGGAGTCGCGCGGCGTCACGACCGCAACCACCGGCGCGATCACGACCGCGGACCTCGGCAACCTGGCTTGGCCCGTCGACGGTGGGGGGTCGATCATCTACCCGTTCGGAACCACGATCGGCCCGAACAACACCCGCATCCCGCGGCACGGCATCGGGATCAGGGCTCCCGTCGGCACGGCGGTCCGCGCGGTCGCCGCGGGCACCGTCAGTCTCGCGGGGCCGCTGGGCTTGTACCTGACGTCGGTGCTGATCGACCATGGCGGCGGGTACTACACGTTCTACGCCTATCTGAATGATGCGACCGTCCGCCAGGGCAACCGCGTGATTCGCGGGCAGATGATCGGCCACGTCGGCGGCCAGTCGAGCGACGAGGGCCCCCACCTCCATTTCGAGATCCGCGGCCAGGGCGGTATCGCACTGGATCCCGGCAATTGGCTGCGCTCTCCCCGTCCACGGCGGTAGCGCTCGCCGCGCTGCTCGCGGCGGCGTGCACCGGATCCAGCAACACGCTCACCGTCGCCGGGACGGTGGAGATTCGCGAGGTCCGGCTCAGCCCGCTCGCGGCAGGCCGACTCGCCCGTCTTCTCAAGGACGAAGGCGACTCGGTCCATGCCGGAGACACCGTCGCCGTGCTGGTGCAGCCTGGACTGTCCGCCTTGATCGAGCAGCGGCGCGCGCTCGCCGACGCGGCATCGACGCGCACCGCCGACATCCGGGCCGCGGAAGCCGACAGCCAGCGCATCGCGAACGACCTGGCCCGGGCGCGGGTGCTGGCGACGCAAGGCATCGCATCACCCCAGGAGCTGGAGCGGCTCCAGTCAGCCGCCGCCGCGGCCGCGGCCCGGCTCCAATCGGTCCGCGCGTCGGTCCGAGAGTCCCAGGCCGCCCACGCTGCCGCCGAGGTCACTGAATCCGTCCGCGACCAGCTCGTGCTGCTGTCGCCGGCCGACGGCATCGTACTGACCCGCTTCGCCGAGCCGGGCGAGGTCATTGCCGCGGGCGTCCCCGTCGTGTCCGTCGGTCTGGTACGCGATCCGTGGATTCGCGCCTACGTCGGCGAGCGCTTCGTCGCACGTCTCAGGACCGGCCAGGACGTGCGCTTGCGCGTGGACGGGTATCCCGACACGGCGTTCGCCGGGCGGATCAGCGAGATCGCGCCGCGGGCGGAGTTCACGCCCCGCGCAGCCCTGACCGAGCGCGAGCGCGCCGATCTGGTCTTCGGTATCAAAGTCGCGACCGATGGAGGGGGCGGACGGCTCAAAGCCGGGATGCCCGTCCGGGTGGAGATACCGCTGGTACCGTGATCGATGCCGCGATCACGGTCGAAATGCGCCACCTTACGCGGCGCTTCGGTCCCATCGTTGCCGTGCGGGACCTCAATCTCACCATCGCCACAGGCGAGGTGTTCGGCCTGCTCGGCCCCAACGGCTCGGGCAAGACGACCACGATTCGCATGCTGTGCGGCCTGATCGCGCCGTCCGAGGGCACCGCCATCGTCGCGGGCGTCGACGTCGTGCAGTCCCCGGATCTGATTAAAGAGAAGATCGGCTATATGTCACAGCGCTTCGGCCTGTACGAAGACCTCACCGTCGCCGAGAACATGGACTTCTACGGCGGCATCTACGGCCTGGAGGGGCCCGGCCGGCGCGGCCGCATCGCAGCAGTCGTCAAGTTTCTCGGACTCGACCGCCGCCTGCATCAGCTGGCCGGCACGTTGTCCGGCGGCTGGAAGCAGCGCCTGGCGCTCGCCTGCGCGTTGATGCACGGCCCCGCGGTGATCTTTCTCGACGAGCCCACCGCCGGCGTCGATCCGGCCGCGCGGCGCGGCTTCTGGAGCACGATCAACACACTCGCCACGCAGGGCACGACCGTCATCGTCACGACGCATTACATGGACGAGGCGTCGCGTTGTGGACGAATCGCGCTGCTGAGCCAGGGGCACCTCATCGCCCTGGGTACACCCGACGAGGTCGCGAAGCAGGTGGGCGGCAAGACGCTCGAGGACGCGTTCATTATCCTGCAGGAGCGTGACGAGCAGGAGCAGGACACGTGAGGCGCTTCGGCCCGATGTTCCGCAAAGAGTTCATCCAGATGCGTCGCGACCGCCTCACGCTCGGGATCATGACCGGCATCCCCGTGATCCAGCTGCTGTTGTTCGGCTTCGCGATCCAGACAGACGTGCGCCACATCCCGACCGTCGTGCTGGATGAATCGCGCACCCCGACGAGTCGGGAAGTGACCGCCGCGTTTCAGAACACCGGCAACTTCCGGATCGTGGCGCAGGTCGACGGGCGCGACGCCCTCGACGAATGGATCGCGCGCGGCGACGCGCAGGCGGGCATCGTGATTCCGCACACCTTCCCGCGCGATCTGGCGCGTGGGACGACCGCGACGATCCAGGTGATCGTCGATGCGTCGGATCCGCTGTCCTCCCAGGCCGCCCTGGCGGCCGCGGCGGGCGTCGCGCAGGTGCGTAACCTCGCGATCCTGTCGGCCGCCGCCCACACGCGAGCGCTGCCGCTCGAGACACGCATCCGGCCGCGCTACAACCCGGGCCTCCGCAGCGCCAACTACATCGTGCCTGGGCTCGTCGGGGTGATCCTCACCATCACGATGGTGCTGGTGACCGCGATGGCGATCGTCCGTGAACGCGAGCGCGGCACGCTGGAGCAGCTCATCGTCACCCCCATCACCAAGACCGAGCTGATGCTCGGCAAGATCTCGCCGTACGTCGGCGTAGGCCTCGTCCAGATGTCGACGGTTCTGCTGCTCGGCAGATTCGTGTTCGACGTCCCGCTGACGGGCAACGTGCTGCTCTTGTACGGCATCGCGTTCGTCTTCATCGTGGCCAGCCTGGCCCTGGGCCTCTTCGTCTCGACGCTCGTGCGTACGCAGCAGCAGGCCATGCAGGCCAGTTTCTTCTTCGTGCTTCCCAACATCCTGCTGTCCGGATTCATGTTCCCCAGGCAGGCGATGCCGGCCGTATTCCAGTGGATCGGCGCGTTCCTGCCGCTTACGCACTTTCTCAAGGTGCTGCGGGGCATTCTGCTGAAAGGCGTTGGGGCGGCGGAGTTGTGGCAGGAAATGGGGATTCTGCTCCTCTTTGCGACGGTGTTGATCGCGCTCTCCGTACGACGCTTCCAAAAGACGCTGGACTAGGGGTTTATCTGGCTTTGCGTGGCGCCAGGTCAGCATATAGTTCAGCCAATGCGACGACTCACACATCCCGCACCAGAGACCCTCGGCCCTCGCACGCGCATGGTCATGCGACACCTGGCGGGGCGCGGCGTGCAAGATCAGCGCGTGCTGACGGCGATGCGGTGGGCCCCGCGCGAGTGGTTCCTGCCGCCCCATCTGGCGGGCGACGCCTACACCGACGGTCCGCTACCGATCGGAAGCGGCCAAACGATCTCGCAGCCCTATGTCGTTGCACTCATGACCGAACGCCTGCAGCCGGGACGCACCGACCGGATTCTCGAGATCGGCACGGGTTCCGGGTACCAGACTGCGATTCTCGCGTACCTCGCCTCGGGCGGCACCGTCTTCACGGTCGAGCGTCTCCCCGATCTCCTCGTCGAGGCGGAAGAACGGTTCCGGCGGCTCGGTCTCACGAACATCGTGACCCGCCTGGGAGACGGCGCCGCCGGCTGGTCCGATGAGGCGCCGTTCGACGGGATCATCGTGGCCGCCGCCGCGCCGCGCGTTCCCGAGCCCCTCACGAAGCAGCTCGCTCCGGGCGGGCGGCTGGTCATTCCCATCGGTGACCTCGCGTCGCAAGAGCTGGTCATCTTGGAACGACCGGCGTCGGGCGACCGGTTGGTGCAGCGCCAGGCGGGCGGCGTGCGCTTCGTGCCGCTGATTTCGCAGCTCGCGTTTTCCGAGGAATCCTGATGCTGGGTGCGCACGTCTCCAGCCAGGGCGGAGTGCCATCCGCACCGGCGCGCGGCGCGGCGCTGCAGGCAGATGTGATCCAACTCTTCACCAAGACGCCGAATCAGTGGCGGGAGCCAACGATCGCCGCCGACGTGATCGAGCGGTTCCACAGCGAGGTCAGGCGGCATGGGCTCGAGGCGGTGGTCGCGCACGACAGCTATCTCATCAACCTCGCGTCGCCCGATCCCGTGCTGCGGGCGCGCAGTATCGAGAGCTTCCGGTCGGAGCTCACGCGCTCACGATCGCTCGGTTTGCGCGCCGTCGTCTCGCATCCGGGGAATTACATCGACGACCGCGCTGCGGGACTCGAGCGCAACGCCGACGGCTACGCGGAATGCCTGGCGTCCGTGCCCGGTGACCTGGACGTGTGGATCGAAGGGACCGCGGGATCGGGAACGGCGTTGGGCGCGCGGTTCGAAGAGCTGCGCGATCTGCGCAACGCGCTGCCTGACCAGATCCGGACGCGCGTGGGATTCTGCCTCGACACGGCGCACCTCCACGCGGTGGGCTACGATCTGGCGCGGGTGGAGGCGGTGTGGGAGGCATTCGATCGCGTGATCGGCTTCGATCTGCTTAAGTGCTTGCACCTCAACGACTCTCGTGCTGCGGCGGGGTCGCGGGTGGATCGGCACGAGTGGATTGGCGAGGGACAAATCGGGCCGGAGCCGTTCCGCCGGATCATGCGGGACTCGCGATTAGCCGGGGTCGTTAAGATTATCGAAACGCCGAAGCGGGATGACCCGCTCCGGCATGACCGGCGGATGCTGCGGCGGCTGCGCGCCTACGCGCGCGGCAACACTCGGGCACTCGCCGGCGTATAAGGAGACCATGCTGAAACGCATCCCGCTCATGCTTTTGCTCGTCATTCAGGCCCTTGGCGGCGGCGCGATTTCGTTGGCGCACGCACGCGAGGAAGTCGTTGCACCGCCTGGCTTCGAAGCGGCGCATGAGCACTGCGCGGTCCTTCATGACGAGCTACGCTGCGCCCTGTGCCATTACGCGAATGCGCGCGTGGTCACGCAGCAGGCGTTCACCTTCCCGACCCCGGCGACCACGGTGCGCTTCGCGCCGGTGCCGCGGGTGTTTTCCGTCGCGGCCACCGTCCGCCTCACCGCCCCCGCTCGAGCACCTCCCCTGTTCCTCTCCTGACGCACGAGCATCCGCTCCGCATGTGGCGGAGCGATCGGGTTTCGCACACACAGGAGAGGGAGTTCAACAATGAGACGCACGTTGTGCGTGCTGCTGCTGGCGGTGGCGTTCTTCGCGGCCCCGGCAGTCAGCCAACAACCGACCCAGCGCCAGGTGGATTCGCTGGCGGCGCAGGTACGCCAGCTGCGCGCCAGGCTGGATAGCGTACTTCGGGTCTTGGGCCGGCAGCCTGCGGCACCAGCAGCTGCAGCCGCGCCGGTCGGCGACGATCTCGCCGCGTTGCGGGCAGCCGCGAGCCAGGCTGCTGGAGGGGATACCATTCAAAAAGCGGATACGACGAACACTCGCTTGATCGGCCGAGACCAGTCTCAGCTCAATCCCGAGATCGGCGTCACCGGAGACGTCAGGGCCTACGGGACCGGCCGCGGAGTGCAGCGCGACAACTTCGACCCCAGAGAGTTCGAGGTCGGCTTTCAATCGGCGCTCGATCCGTACTCGCGTACGAAGGTGTTCGTCAGTCTCGAAGGCGGCCAGGTGAGTCTCGAGGAAGGCTACGCCTACTGGACCGGGCTCCCGGGACATATCCGGCTCGATCTCGGCAAATACCGCCAGCAATTCGGTGAGCTCAATCGCTGGCACCTCCATGCGGTGCCCGAGACCGAGTATCCACTCGCGATCACGACCTTCCTGGGGGAGGATGGGCTCTCCGGGACGGGGATTTCGCTCTACCGCGCGTTTGGCGGGTTGGGAACGCACGAGCTCACCGCGCAGGTCACGCGCAGCGCCAGCGACGCCGAGCTGTTCGGCGACGCCGGCAGGCCGACGTACCTCGCACACCTGCTCAACTTCTGGCAGCTGAACCGCTCTGCGTACGTGCAGATCGGCGGCACGGCGTTGTACGGGACGGATCCTGATTCTGCGCTGCGGACGAAGGTCGGCGGGCTCGAGTTCCGATTGACCTGGAGGCCACCAGCGCGGGCACTCTATCACGAGTGGACGTTGCGAGGTGAGCTGCTCGCACTCCAGAAAACGGTCGCCGGCACAGGGCCCACACGGCTCGGCGGATACGTCAGCTCGACGTACAGACTGAACCAGCGGTTCATTCTCGGCGCCCGCTACGACTACGTCGAGTCACCGGATTTCGGTGAGATCACGAGACAACTGATTCCTTCGCTCACGATGTGGCAGAGCGAATGGGTTTTCCTGCGCCTCCAATACCAATGGCAGCGCGTCGCGAATGCGCGCGCGGACCACCAGCT
>WNGB01001335.1_pt1 | contig 52006 bp, 63 predicted proteins | sample 5400681 | NCBI WGS metagenome assembly WNGB01 (sample SAMN13153367, study PRJNA577476) | soil metagenome | isolation source: 115 cm soil or saprolite under grassland replicate 2 | place: USA:California | collected 2016-06-15
GAGGAGCAGGAGAACGAGGAGCGCCCGCACGAGCGCATTGTGATGCTAAGGGGTGTAGTCGACGAGCTCGAGGTACGCCATCTCGGCCGCGTCACCCTGCCGCGGGCCGAGCTTGACGATGCGGGAGTAGCCCCCCGGCCGGTCCCTGAACCGCGGGCCGACGTCGTCGAAGAGCTTGTGCACGACGTCCTGCGAGCGCAGGTACGCGAGCGCCTGCCGCCTCGCGTGGAGGTCGCCCCGCCGCCCCAGTGTGATCATCTCTTCGGCAATTGGGCGGACGGCCTTGGCTTTCGCCACGGTCGTCCGCACGCGCCCGTGCTCGATCAGCGCCCCCGCAAGATTCGAGTACAGCGCCTTGCGGTGCGCCGAATCACGCCCGAGCTTCTTGCCGGAGCGGTGGTGCTTCACGTCGTTACCCCTCGTCCCCCCGCAGCGCCAGGCCGTGCGTCGCGAGCGTCTCCTTGACCTCCTCGATCGACTTGCGGCCGAAGTTGGGGATCGCAGCCAGCTCGTTCTCGCTCTTGGAGACGAGCTCGCCGATCGTCTCGATGCCGACGCGCTTGAGGCAGTTGTACGAGCGGACACCCAGCTCGAGCTCCTCGATCGGGAAGTTCTCCATCGCGTGGGCGACGGGCGACTCCGCGATCTCGGCGGCCGCTTCGCCGAAGCCCTCAATCTTCTCGATGTCCGTGAAGATCGCGAGCTGGCGGATCAGGATCTCGGCAGCCTGCCCGACGGCATCGCGCGGGTTCAGGGAGCCGTCGGTCGTGATGTCGAGGCGAAGCTTGTCGTAGTCGGTGCGCTGGCCGACACGGGCGGCCTCGACGTCGTAGGCGACGCGCCGCACCGGCGAGAAGATCGAGTCGACCGGAATGACGCCGATCGTGTGCTGCTCTCCACGGTTGAGCTCGGCGGGGACATAGCCCCGGCCGCGGCCGATCGTCAGGATGATCTCGAACTTGCCCTTCCCGGACAGGTGCGCGATCTCGAGCTCCGGGTTCAGGATCTCGAGATCGGCCGGCGCTTCGATGTCACCGGCGGTCACGGTGCCGGGGCCCTTCTTGGACAGGTAGACCTCGACCTCGGGCGCCTCGCCGTACAGGCGGCAGATCAGGTTCTTCAGGTTGAGGATGATGTCGGTCACGTCCTCCTGGACGCCCGGAAGCGTCGTGAACTCGTGCGCCGTCCCCTCGATCTTGACCGAGGTCACCGCAGCGCCCTCGAGCGACGAGAGGAGGACGCGGCGCAGCGAGTTGCCGAACGTGTAGCCGAAGCCGCGGTCGAGCGGCTCGATGACGAAGACGCCGCGGAGGTCGTCGACTTCCTCGTGGACGATCCTCGTCTGCAGTTCCGTGGGACTCATCGTGCGAGTTGCCATACGTTCCTTTCGAGTTTGAGGCCGGTACCCCGGCGACTTACTTGGAGTAAAGCTCGACGATCAACGACTCCTGGACCGGAGTGTCGATCTCTTCCCGCTCGGGCCACTTCAGAATCTGGCCGGTGAGCCCGTCGTGGTCGGCCTGGAGCCAGGGCGCCACGGATGCGGTGAGGTCGGTTGCGTCGCGGATGACGGTCTCGGCCGAGCTGCCCGGCGACATCGTGATCACGTCCTTGGGCTTGACCTGGTAGCTCGGGATGTTCACGCGGCGGCCGTTGACGTGGAAGTGGCCGTGCCTGACGAACTGGCGCGCCTGCGCGCGCGAGGCGGCGAAGCCGAGCCGGTAGACGACGTTGTCGAGGCGCGTCTCCAGCATCCGCAGCAGCTCCTCGCCCGTGATTCCCGATCCCTTCGCCGCCTTGCTGTAGTAGGTGCGGAACTGCTTCTCGAGCAGGCCGTAGTAGCGCCGCGCCTTCTGCTTCTCGCGCAGCTGCAGCAGATACTCGGACTGCTTGATCCGGCCGCGGCCGTGCTCGCCGGGCGGATAGCTGCGGCGCTCGATCGCGCACTTCTCCGTCAGGCAGCGCTCTCCCTTGAGGAACGCTCTCCCTTGAGGAAGAGCTTCATGCCCTCGCGACGGCACTGCTTGCACTTGGGGGAGCGGTCGCGGGCCATCAGACTCGGCGCCTCTTTCGCGGTCGCACGCCGTTGTGGGCCTGCGGGGTGACGTCCTTCACGCCGAGAATCTCGAGGCCGGCCGCCTGCAGGGAGCGAATCGCGGTCTCACGCCCGGACCCGGGGCCCTTGACGAAGACTTCGACCTTCTGCAGGCCGTGCTCCATGCCCTTGCGGGCACACGAGTCGGCCGTCACCTGAGCGGCGAACGGCGTCGACTTGCGCGAGCCCTTGAAGCCGGCGGAGCCGGCCGACTCCCACACGATCACGTTCCCTTCGCCGTCGGTGAGCGTGACGATCGTGTTGTTGAACGACGTCTTGATGTGCGCCTGGCCGACGGCGATGTTCTTCCGGACGCGCCGGCGCGTCCGGCCGCGGGCTGCTTGTCTCCTCGGAGGTGCCATTAAGTCTTCTGGACCGCCTTCTTGCCACGCCCGACGGTCTTCTTCGGGCCCTTGCGGGTGCGCGCGTTCGTCTTCGTCCGCTGCCCGCGTACCGGTAGCGCACGGCGATGCCTGAACCCGCGGTAGGAGCCGATCTCCTGCAACCGCTTGATCGCCTGGGAGCGCTCCCGCCGCAGGTCGCCCTCGACCTGCAGGTTGGCGTCGATGTAGTTACGAAGGTTCGTAATCTCCTCGTCGGTCAGGTCGCGCACCTTCGTGTCGGGTGAGAGCCCGAGCGCTGCGCAGATCTCGCGCGCCCTCGCGCGACCGAGGCCGAAGATGTACGTCAGACCGACCTCGAGGCGCTTCTCGCGGGGCAGGTTGACGCCGGCGATTCTGGCCATGCTCCTCAGCCCTGCCTTTGCTTGTGTCGCGGGTTCGTGCAGATGACCATGGTCGTGCCGTTCCGCTTGATCACGCGGCAGCGCTCGCACATTGGCTTGACGGATGCTCGGACCTTCATCGGTACCGCCTTCAGACATGAACCGCGCTACCTGAGCGCGGTTGGACAACAGGACACAGCACAGCGCGGCCTGGCGCCGCGCGCAGACTCATGGTAGCAAACCGATTCCGACTTCCGCGGGCGCCGTCAGGACGCGTGGACCGTCGTCGGTAACGGCCACAGTGTGCTCGAAATGGGCCGTCAGCGACTCATCGCGGGTCGAGATCGACCACCCGTCGTCGTGCACGTAGACCTCCTCCGAGCCCGCGCTGATCATGGGCTCGATTGCGAGCGTCATCCCCGAGACGAGCTTCGGCCCACGGCCCGGCTCGCCGAAGTTCGGCACCTGAGGCTCCTCGTGGTAGGAGCGGCCGACGCCGTGGCCGACGAGGCTGCGAATCACCGAGTAGCCGGCGTCCTCCGACACCCGCTGAACCGCTGCCGAGATGTCCCCGACGCGGTTACCCAGCCGCGCCTGCTCGATCCCGGCCTCCAGCGCCGCCTTGCAGACCCTGAGCAGCCGCTCGGCCTCGTCCGAGATCTCGCCGACGGGAAACGTCGAGGCGGAGTCCGCGACGAAGCCGTCGAGCGTGACGCCGACGTCGATCGAGACGATGTCACCCTCCTGCGCGCGGTAGTCGGTCGGGATGCCGTGGACGACCATCGCATTCGGGGAGATGCAGAGCGCGGCCGGAAATCCCCGGTAGCCCTTCGACGTCGGGCTCCCGCCGCGCGAGCGGATGTGCTCCTCCGCGATCCGGTCGAGCTCGATCATCGAGACCCCCGGCTCGAGCAGTTCGCGCACGAGCGCGAGCGTCTCTGCGACGACTCGGCCGGCCTCCGCCATCTGCTCGATCTCCTGCGCTGACTTGCGGATGATCACGATCCCAGGGTAGCGGGGCCTCCCGGTTCCCCCGGACCCCCTCCACTGGTCCGCTTCGCGGACAGGCCGCGCGGCCTCATTGCCTGACGGCGGCCTGCTCGAGCGCTTGCTGGATCTCGTCGAACACCTCGTCGACCGGACGGTCGCCGTGAATGCCGACCAGGTTCCCCTGCGTCCGGTAGTACTCGACGAGCGGCTCCGTCTTCTCGCGGTAGAGAGCGAGCCGCGTGCGGATCGCCTCGGGCGTGTCGTCGGTCCGGCTCTCGTCCTGAGCGCGCTTCATCAGCCGGGCGACGCACTCCTCCTCGGGCACCTCGAGCTGGAGGACGATCGTCGGCGTCTTGTCGATCTCGCGCAGCATCCGGTCGAGCGCTTCCGCCTGCTCGATCGTGCGCGGAAAGCCGTCGAGGACGAACCCGTTCTCGACGTCGGGCTCGTTCAGACGCTCGCGGATGACGTCGATCATCAGTTCGTCCGGAACGAGCTCGCCGCGCTCCAGGATCGGCTTTACCCGCCTGCCGAGCTCGGTGCCGGCGGCGATCGCCTGCCTGAGCATCTCGCCGGTGGCGATGTGCGGGAGCCCGTAGCTCGCCGCGATCCGATGGGCCTGGGTGCCCTTTCCCGAGCCTTGCGGCCCGAGCAGCAAGATGTTCACCTCGCGCCCCTGGCCGGGCCTTGCTCCCGCCCGGCGAAGCCGGGCTCCGCAAGGCCCTGACACCGCTGGCGGCAGGATGCTGCGCGAGCGGCGCTTGTCCGTGCTACTTGCACTGTCCTGCGCGCCGCCCGCTTGCCTCCTTTGCCAGCGGCGCCCCAGGAACGCGAGGAGCGCCCCCTCGAGACACGAGACTCCACGCTATTTCAGGAAGCCCTCGTAGTGCCGCATCATCATCTGCGACTCCATCTGGCGCATGGTGTCGAGCGCGACGCCGACGACGATCAGCACCGAGGTGCCGCCGAGCGCGCGTGATGTTCCCTGCGAGAAGCCGCCATAGCGAATGAAGAGGCTTGGCGCGACCGCGACGACGGCCAGGTAGAGCGCGCCTGGCAGGGTAAGGCGGCTGAGCACACGATCCAGGTACTGGGCGGTGGGCGGCCCCGGCCTGATGCCGGGCACGTAGCCCCCGTTCTTGCGCAGGTTGTCCGCCTGGTCGACCGGGTTGAACTGGACCGCGGTGTAGAAGTACGTGAAGATGACGATCAGCGCACCCTCTAAGACCAGATACGACAGGTTCGTCGGCAGGAAGTACTTGTTGACGAAGTTCTGTGTCGAAGGGATGAACTGGGCGAGCGTCGGGAAGAACGCCATCACCGCGGCCGCGAAGATGACCGGAATGACGCCGGCCATGTTGACGCGCAGCGGCATGTAGGTCGACCCGCCAGCGACCTGGCGCCGGCCGACGATCCGCTTCGCGTACTGGATCGGGATCCTCCGCTGCCCCTCCTGCACAAACACGACCGCCACGACGATGCCCAGGGCGATGATCGGGAAGAACAGCTTCTCGGTCGGGCCGCCGTTGACCCACGCGGACACGCCGGCGGGAGCGCTGGTCAGGATCGAGGCGAAGATCAGCAGCGAGATGCCGTTGCCGACGCCGCGCTTCGTGATCAGCTCGCCCATCCACATCAGCAGCGCCGTGCCGGCCGTCAGCGTGATCACGAGGAGGACGAAACGGCCGGGGTTCGTGCTCAGCACGTGCTGGCGCTGGAAGAGGTAGGCGTAACCCGCCGACTGGCCCGCCGCGAGCGCGACGGTCAGGTAGCGCGTGTACTGGTTGATCTTGGCCGTCCCGGCCTCGCCTTCCTTCTGCAGCGCCTCGAGCTTCGGGACGACGACCGTCAGCAGCTGCAGGATGATCGACGCCGTGACGTACGGCATGATCCCGAGCGCGAAGAGCGCGAAGCGAGAGAGCGCGCCGCCCGAGAACAGGCTGAGCAGGTTCAGAATCGAGCCGTGCTGGCTGTCGAGGTAACCCTTGATTTGGTCCGAGTTGACGCCCGGCGCGGGCATCCACGAGCCCAGGCGGTAGAGGGCGAGGATCAGCGCGGTGAAGAGGACGCGGCGGCGGAGCTCGGGGACGCGCCAGGCGTTGGCGAGCCAGGAAAGCATTTACTTTTCCTCTTCCTCTTCCTCTTCCGCGGGCCTCTCGGCGGGAGCCTCCTCTGCCTCCGCCGGCTCCTCGGTTTCAGCCTCGGCAGCAGGCTCCGTCGCCGCCGGCTTCGACGCCTTCCGCCTCTTCTTCGTCTTGCGCTCCTGCTCTTCCCGCAGCGCGACGACCGTTCCGCCCGCCTGCTCGATCTTCTCGCGCGCGCTCGCCGAGAAGCGGTGCGCCGTGACGGTGAGCTTCTTCGTCAGCTCGCCCGAGCCGAGAATCTTGACGTCCGTGCGCGTGTTCTTGATCAGTCCGCGCTCGGCAAGGAGCTCGATCGTCACGTCGGTGCCGGCGTCGAAGCGCTCCAAGTCGCGGACGTTGACGGCAAGCGTCTCCGTCCGGTGCGGGCCCATCGGCATCGCGTCCTTCGAATAGGGGCCGCGCTGCTTGCCGAGCCGCATGTACACGGGCATCTGGCCGCCCTCGAAGCCGGCCCGCATCTTGTGCGAGCCCGAGCGCGCCTTCTGGCCCTTGATCCCGCGGCCGGAATAGCGACCCTTCCCCGAGCCCAGCCCACGACCCACGCGCTTGCGCGAGCGCCGGTCCGCGGCCGGCTTCAGGTTGGAGAGGTTGAGGTCTTCAGGCATCTACTTCAGTTCCTCCACCCGGACCAGATGCCGGACTTTTCTGAGCATACCGGCGACCTGAGGGCTGTCCTTGTGCTCAGCGCTCCTCCCGATCTTGCCCAGGCCGAGCGCCCGGAGGGTGCCCCGGTTGCGCTGGTTCTGGCCGATCCCGCTCCTTGTCTGTGTGATGCGAAGCACGATCAGTGGGACTCCTCAGCAGATGCTTCATCCCCGGGGGAACCTCCCGGTTCCCCCGAAGCCCCCTCCCCTGGTCCGCTGTCGCTGACAGGCGCCTTCGCCGCCTCCTCGGCAGCTACTTCATCAGCGGGGGAACCTCCCGGTTCCCCCGAAGCCCCCTCCCCTGGTCCGCTATCGCGGACAGGCGGCTCCGCCGCCGGCCGCTTATAAGGCAGCACCTCCGCGATCGTCTTGCCGCGGATTCGGGCGACGTCCTCGGGCCGGCGCAGGCTCTTGAGACCGTTGACGGTCGCCTTCGCCATGTTGATCGGATTGGTCGTCCCGAGGCTCTTGGCGAGGATGTCGCGGATCCCGGCGAGCTCGAGGATGGCGCGCACGCCGCCGCCGGCGATCACGCCGGTCCCTTCGCTCGCGGGCCGCAGCATCACCCGGGCGGCGTCCGAGCGCCCCAGAACCTCGTGGGTGATCGTCGTTCCGTGCTTGGGCACGGTGAACAGATTCTTCTTCGCGTCGTCGACGGCCTTCGAGATCGCGAGGGGCACCTCGCGCGCTTTCCCGTAGCCGACGCCGACGCGGTCGACCTCGTCGCCGATGACGACGAGCGCCGTGAACGAGAACCTGCGCCCGCCTTTCACGACCTTGGCGACACGGTTGATCTCGACGACGCGCTCCTTGAGCTCTCTGGTCTCGCTGTACTCCACTGTGCTCAAAACTTGAGTCCTCCTTCGCGCGCGCCCTCGGCGAGCGCCTTTACACGTCCGTGGTAGAGGTAGCCGGCGCGGTCGAACACGACCGTTTCGATTCCGGCCTGCTTGGCAGTCGCGGCGAGTTGCTTGCCCACCTCGGCGGCCTGTGCGGTCTTGTTGCCCTTGAACGACTTCTTCAGCTGCAGCCACGTGGCCGAGGCGAGCGTGCGCCCCTCGAGGTCGTCCACGAGCTGGGCGGAGATGCCCCGGTTCGAGCGGAACACGACCAGGCGGGGACGCTCTGCCGTACCCGACAGCTTTCCGCGCACGCGCTGGTGGCGCCGCTTACGCGCCTCGGGAACCGTGAGCGTGCTCATGCTCGCTTCCCTACCTTCCGTCTCACGTACTCGCCCTCGTAGCGGATCCCCTTGCCCTTGTAGGGCTCGGGCGGGCGGATGCGGCGCACCTCGGCGGCGATCTGCCCGACCTGCTGCTTGTCGGCGCCCTTGACGACAATCTGCGTCGGCGCCGGCACCTCGAAGGTGATTCCGGGCGGCGCGTCCTTCGTGACCGAGTGCGAGAAGCCGACGTTCAGCTCCAGCGAAGTCCCGCGCATCGCGGCGCGATAGCCGACGCCCTGGATCTCGAGCCGCTTCTCGAAGCCCTTGGTGACGCCCTCGATCATGTTCGCGATCAGGGTCCGGGTCAGCCCGTGCAGCGCGCGATCGTCGCCGCGCTCGGTCGGACGCGTGACGACGATCCGGCCGTCGTCCTGCTCGATCTTCATCCGCCCCGGGACGTTCTGGGACAGCTCACCCAGCGGGCCGTTCACCATCACGCGCCCAGGGGAGATCGAGACGTTCACTCCGCCCGGAATCTCGATTGGCTGTCTTCCGATTCGACTCAACTCAAGCCCTCACCACACGAAGCAGATGACCTCGCCGCCGATCCCGCGCTCCTCCGCGGTCCGGCTCGTGACGAGGCCGCTCGACGTGGACAGGATTGCCGTACCCATGCCGCCCAGGACGCGCGGCAGCCGGTCCTTGCGCGCGTAGATGCGACGGCCCGGCTTCGAGACGCGCCGCAGGTCGGTGAGGATCCGCTCGCGATTCTTGCCGAACTTGAGCTCGACCACCAGCGTGTCGAAGCTCTCGCCCTTCTGGACGTGGTAGTCGCGGACGTAGCCCTCCTCCTTGAGCAGGCGCGCGATTTCCTCCTTCAGACGGGAGGTCGGCATCTCGACGGTGTCGTGCAGCGCCTTGTTGGCGTTGCGGATGCGGGTGAGCATGTCGGCAATGGGATCGGTCAGCACTTGAGTCCTCCTACCACGAGCTCTTGGTCATGCCCGGGATCGCGCCCTCGTGCGCGAGCTCGCGCAGGCAGATCCGACAGAGCCCGAATTTCTTGAAGACTGCGCGGGGCCGCCCGCAGCGGTTGCAGCGCGTGTACTTGCGCACCGGGTAGCGAGGGGTCCTCGCCGCCTTCGCGATCAGCGATTTCTTGGCCATTTACTGCTCGTCCTCTCTCGAGCCGGCGAACGGGAACCCGAGGCCTGCGAGAAGCGCCTGGCCCTGCTCGTCGGAGCTAGCCGTCGTCGTGACCGCGACGTCGAGGCCGCGGATCGACGACACGTCGTCGTAGTCGATCTCCGGGAAGATGATCTGCTCGCGGAGGCCGAGCGAGTAGTTTCCGCGCCCGTCGAACGAGCCCGGGCTCAGCCCGCGGAAGTCGCGGATCCGCGGAAGCGCGATCGAGATCAGCCGGTCGAGGAAGTCGTACATCCGGTCGCCGCGCAGCGTCACCCGGGCGCCGATCGGCATCCCCTCGCGGATCTTGAAGCCCGCGATCGACTTACGGGCGCGGCGCACCTGCGCGCGCTGCCCGGCGATCCTCGTCAGCTCCTCGATCGCGTTGTCGAGCGCCTTTGCCTCGGTCTTGGCCTCGCCGACGCCCATGTTGAGCGTGACCTTCGACACGCGCGGAACCTCCATCAGCGAGCCGAGGACGAGCTCCTCCTTCAGCCGCGAGCAGAGCTCGTCGCGGTAGAGCTGCTTCAGGCGCGGCACGTAGCCGTTCGTCTGGGCCTTGCGCGGTCTCGCCATTAGCGGTCACCTCTCGCACAGATCGTGCTCTCCGGCCGCGAAAAGCAAGCCAGGCTAGGACGCAGCCCGCGTTCGTAGCCGGAGGCTACGGGCGCGGGTGAGGACGACGCATGGCGCCGCTTTGCAGCGCCCCGGAGAGTGCGAGATGGGCGGGAGGGAGCCGCAAGAATCACTGGTCGATCTCCTCCCGGCAGTCGGCGCGCTTGCACTGGCGCACCTTGACTCGCTCGCCCTTGATCTCGTTGACCTTGACGCCGACCCGTGTCGCGCGGCCGCACGTGGGACAGACGAGCATCACAGCCGACACCGGCACGGGGCTTGGCTTCTCGATCACGCCGCCCGGGGCAACCTGCTGCTGGCCCATCCGGCTCGAGTCCTTGAGCGGGCGCGGGCGGGTGTGCCGCTTGACGGTGTTCAGGTTCTCGACGATCACGCGCCCCTCGGCCGGAAGCGCCTCCACCACGCGCCCGCGCTTGCCGCGATCCTTTCCGCGCAGCATCTGGACGGTGTCTCCCTTGTGGATCTTCATCACAAAACCTCCGGAGCCAAGCTCACGATCTTCATGAAGTTCTTCTCCCGCAGCTCGCGCGCCACCGGGCCGAAGATCCGCGTCCCGCGCGGATTGCGGGCGTTGTCGATGATCACGGCGGCGTTCTCGTCGAATGCGATCTGCGTGCCGTCGTTGCGACCGTAGGGCTTCCTCGTGCGAACGACGACCGCGCGGACGACCTCGCCCTTCTTGATCGTGCCCTGCGGGCTCGCGGTCTTGACCGTCCCGACGATGATGTCGCCGACGCGCGCGTAGCGGCGGTGCGACCCGCCCATCACGCGGATGCACAGCAGCGTGCGGGCGCCGCTGTTGTCCGCGACGCGGAGTCTGGACTCCTGCTGGATCACTTTGCCGCCTCCACGACCTCGGCCAGGCGCCAATGCTTCGTCTTCGAGAGCGGGCGGGTCTCCACGATGCGGACGAGGTCGCCGACCTTCGCCTGGTTCTGCTCGTCGTGCGCGTGGAACTTGGTCTCGCGCCGGATCACCTTCTTGTAGCGCGGGTGCTTCTTCAGCATCTCGACCTGGACGACGATCGTCTTGTCCATGGCGCTCGAGACGACGACTCCGCGGCGCTCCTGCCGGCGCCCGCGCTCGTGCTCGGGCTTCGGCTGCCGGACGATCGGCTTGCGCTCCTTCGGGGGCTCGCGCTTGAGCCTCGGACGCTGGGGGCGCTGGGGCCTCGGCAGACGCTTGCGCTTCGGCTTGGCGATCGGCGCCGGCGGAGGAGGAGCCTCCTCGGCCGCGGGCTGGGCTTCCGCCTCCGTTGCAGCTTCGGGCTCCGCCTCGGCTTCCGGCGCAGCCTCTTCTGGCTCGGCTTCCGCCTCCGGCGCAGCTTCGGGCTCCGCCTCGGCTTCCGGCGCAGCCTCTGGCTCGGCCTCCGCCTCCGGTGCAGGCTCGAGCTCCGCCTCCGCTTCCGGGGCGGACTCTTCGGCAGCCTCAGCCTCTACCGGTGTCTCTGCTTCGATCTGTTGCTCTTCGTTCTTCTCTTCGTCTGCCATCTCTATGTTCTCTCCAGGGTCTCCGCCCGCTCGTGCCGGACGGTGAGGATGCGTGCGATCTCCCGCTTGGCCAGCGTGAGGCGGGCCGTGTTCTCGAGCGCGCCGGTCGCGGCCTGGAAGCGCAGGTTGAACAGTTCCTGGCGCCGTTCGGCGAGCTCGGTCTCCAGCTCGTCGTCGGTCATGTCTCTTAGGTCCCTAGCCTTCAAAGAGATCGGCCTCCCGCTTCACGAACTTGGTCTTGATCGAGAGCTTCGTGCCTGCGAGCCGGAGCGCTTCCTTGGCGAGCTGCTCGGGTACGCCGGCGAGCTCGAACATCACCCGGCCGGGCTTGACGACGGACACCCAGTGCTCGGGCGAGCCTTTGCCGGAGCCCATCCGAGTCTCGGCGGGCTTCTGCGTCACCGGCTTGTCGGGAAAGACGTTGATCCAGACCTTGCCGCCGCGCTTGATCTTGCGCGTCATCGCAATCCGCGCGGCCTCGATCTGACGGTTGGTGACCCAGCCGCACTCGAGCGCCTTCAGGCCGTAGTCGCCCGAGTGCACGTGCGTCTGGCCCTTCGAGTAGCCGCGCCGGCGGCCTCGCTGGTACTTGCGGTACTTCGTCTTCTTGGGGAGGAGCACTAACCCTTGCCTCCCGTGTCATCGAGCTTCGTGGGGTCCTCGACCTGCTTCTTGGGCGTGGTCGTGTCGGGCGCCTCGGCGACGGCGTCGGGCGTCGTCTCGACCTGCGGCTCGATCACCGGCTGCTCGCGGCCCTCGGCGGAAACGCCTTCCGGTGTAGTACGCGGAGACTCAGCCACGGGGGAACCTCCACCCGGTTCCTCGCCTGGGCCGCTATCGCGGACAGGCGGCTCCGCCGCCCTGTCGATGTTGTCTTGCGCCGAGGCGCGTCCCCGGCCGCTCCTGCGAGCGGCGCCGCCACCGCGACTCGGTCGCCGCTTCTGGACGGGCCCGAGGCCCTCGCGGTCCGCTCGGCCGCGACCCGCCTCGCGCGAGGCGCCGAGACCTTCCATCGGGCCGCCGCGGCGGCGGCGCGCCTGATCCTGGTCGCCGAGCCGCGTGTCCTTCTGGGTCATGCCCTCGTAGCCCTCCGGCATGATCTCGCCCTTGTTGATCCAGACCTTGACGCCGATCCGGCCGAAGGTCGTCTTCGCCTCGGTGAAGCCGTAGTCGATGTCCGCGCGAATCGTGTGCAGCGGGACGCGCCCCTCCGAATAGGCCTCGCTGCGGCTCATCTCCGTTCCGGCCAGCCGGCCGCCGCAGACGATCTTGATCCCTTGCGCGCCCGACCGGATCGCCGACGCGAGCGAGCGCTTCATCGCGCGCCGGAAGCTGACGCGGTTCTCGAGCTGCTCCGCGATCGACTGCGCGACGAGCTTGGCGTCGAGCTCGGGCCGCTTGATCTCGTTGATGTTGATGTGGACGTTCTTCTGGGTGAGCGCGTGCAGCTCTTTCCGAAGCGCGTCGACCTCGACGCCCGACTTGCCGATCACGATCCCCGGCCGGGCCGTGAAGATGTCGATCGTGATCCGCTGCTTGTCCTTGCGGATCAGGATGTCGGACAGGCCCGCGTGCGAGAGCTTCTTGTAGATGTGCTCGCGGATCTTCACGTCCTCGAGCAGGTACGCGGCGAACTCCTTCGTGCTGGTGTACCAGTTCGACTTCCAGTCGTGGATGACGCCGACGCGCAGTCCGCCGGGATGAACTTTCTGGCCCATTAGCTCTCCTCTTCTTTCTTCTTGCGCGTGGCGCGCTTCCTCGGCGTTTTCGGCTCCTCCGCCTTCGGCTCTGTCTTGCGGGCGCGTGGCTTGGGCGTGGGCTTCGGCTTTGCCTCAGCCTCCGGCGCCGGCGCCGGCGCCGGCTGCTGCACCTCTTCTGCCTCCTCAACGGGGGGCGCAGGGGGAGCGGCCTTCGCGGGCGGCACGACGCCGTTCACGGGCGAGACCTTGATCGTGATGTGGCAGGTGCGCTTCTTGATCCGGGCAACGCGGCCGCGTGCGCGTGGCTTCCAGCGCTTGATGATCAGGCCGTCGTCCACGTGTGCGCTCGAGACGACGAGGTTGTCGCCGACGAGGCCGTGGTTGGCCTCGGCGTTCGCGACCGCGGAGCGGAGCACCTTCTCGATCTCGCGCGCGGCCGCCCGCGTGGTGAACGCGAGCACGGTCCGTGCCTCCGGCACGGTCCTGCCACGGATGTGATCAACAACCAGTCGCGCCTTGCGAGGCGAGATTCGCACCCATTTCGCCACGGCGCGCACTTCCTGCTTCTCGGCCTGGACGGTACTCATCGCTTCACCTGCGCCTGCCGGTCGCCGGAATGCCCGCGGAACGTCCGCGTCGGGGCGAACTCGCCGAGCTTGTGGCCGACCATCTGCTCGGTGACGAAGATGGGCACGTGTTTACGGCCGTCGTGGACGGCGATCGTGTGGCCGACCATCTCCGGGAAGATCGTCGAGGTGCGCGACCAGGTGCGAATCATCTGCTTGGAGCCCGAGTTGTTCATCTCCTCGATCCGGCGCAGCAGCCGGTCCTGGACGAACGGGCCCTTCTTGGAGCTTCTACTCATCGCTTCTCCTTGCCGCGCCTGCGGCCGCGGACGATCAGCCGGTCGGATTCCTTGTGCTTGCGGCGGGTGCGCTTGCCGAGCGTCGGTACCCCCCACGGGGTGACGGGATGCCGTCCGCCCTTCGACTTGCCCTCGCCGCCGCCGTGCGGGTGGTCGACCGGGTTCATCGCCGATCCGCGCACGGTCGGGCGCTTTCCACGCCAGCGGCTGCGGCCCGCCTTGCCGCCGGTGATGTTCTCGTGGTCGACGTTGCCGACCTGGCCGACGGTCGCCCGGCAGGTGAGCGGCACGCGCCGCATCTCTCCGGACGGGAGGCGCAGGACGCCGTAGCCCTCGTCCTTCGCCACGAGCTGGATGCCCGAGCCGGCGCTGCGCGCCATCTGGCCGCCGCGGCCCGGCTTCAGCTCGACGTTGTGCACGAGCGTTCCGGTCGGGATATTGGCGAGCGGGAGCGCGTTCCCGGGGCGGATGTCCGCCGACGGGCCGGATTCGACCATCGCGCCGACTCGCAGCCGGGCAGGAGCGAGGATGTAGGCCTTAGCGCCGTCCGCGTAATGCAGCAGCGCGATCCGGGCCGACCGGTTCGGGTCGTACTCGATCGCAGCCACCTTCGCAGGCACGCCGTCCTTCGTCCGCTTGAAGTCGATCACCCGGTAGCGGCGCTTGTGCCCGCCGCCCTGGTGGCGCGTCGTGATCCGGCCGTAGCTGTTCCGCCCGCCCTTCTTCTTGAGCGGGGCGACGAGACTCTTCTCCGGCTCGGTCTTCGTGACCTCGTCGAAGGTCGAGACGGTCATGAAGCGACGCCCGGGGCTCGTCGGCTTGTACTTGCGGAGGGCCATCAGACTTGTGCTCCCGCGAAGATCTCGATCGTCTCGCCCTCGCGGATCTGGACGATCGCCTTCTTCCAGCCGGGCTTGACGCCCGTGATCGTCCCGCGGCGCTTCGGCTTCGGCTTGACGTGCGCGATGTTCACCGACTCGACGTGGACGTCGAACAGCTCCTCGACCGCCTGCCGGACCTGCAGCCGGTGCGCGTCCTTGTGGATGCGGAACGTGTACCTGTTGTTGTCGATCAGGCTGTAGCTCTTCTCGGACACGATCGGTGCAATCAGGACTTCCCGCGGATGGAGGCTCACTTAGCCCTCCCCTCGAGCGGCTGGAGCGACTGCTCCGTGACGAGCACCGACCTGGCCCACACGAGCTCGGCCACCTCGGTCTCGGCCGAGGTGACGACGTAGACGCCGGGGAGATTCCGGAACGACTTGACGACCGGCTCCTGATCGTCCTCGGCCACGACGAGCAGCGGCAGCTCGAGAGATGCCCCGGCAAGCAGCTCCGCTGCTTGCCTAGTGGACGGCGTCTCTCCAAACGAGTCGTCTGCGAGCACGGCGAACGTTCCGGCCTGAGCATGCGCTGCCAGCGCGGCACGCAGCGCAGCGCGCCGCACCTTGCGGTTGACCTTCACCTCGAAGCTGCGCGGCGTGGGCGCGAAGGCGACGCCGCCGCCCGTCCACTGCGGAGCGCGAGTCGTGCCTGCGCGGGCGCGGCCCGTCCCCTTCTGCCGCCACGGCTTGCTGCGCCCGCCCGAGACGAGGCCGCGGCTCTTGGCGGCGCGCGTTCCGGCGCGGCGGGCGTTGAGCTCGCTGCGAACGGTCTCGTGGACGAGATGCGGCTTGACCTCGACGGCAAACACGGATGCCTCGAGCGTCAGGTCCTTCGACCTCTTGCCGCTGGCATCGAGGACGGGTGCCTTAGGCGCGGCCACGGTCACCTCCCGTGCAGATTGCGCTCGCTGGCCGCGAAACGCCCGTCTCGCAAGGACGCAGGGAGCGTTCGTAGCCGCAGGCTACGGGCGCGACTGAGGACGCGGCGAGACGGCGCGTTGCAGCGCCCCAGCGAGTACAAGCTGTGCGGGAGGGGGCCGTCATCAACGCTTCTCCTCCCGAACCTCGACGATCCCGTTCTTCGGCCCCGGAACGGCGCCCTTGACGAGCAGCAGGTTCCGCTCCGTGTCGACCTCGTGGACGGTCAGCCCGACCTGCGTCCGGCGCTTGCCGCCCATCCGGCCGGCCATCTTCATCCCCTTCATCACGCGCGCGGGCGTCGCCGAGGCGCCGATCGAGCCCGGCTTACGGACGTTGTGGGAACCGTGCGACGCGGGCCCGCGGTGGAACTTGTGCCGCTTGATCGTGCCGGCGAAGCCCTTGCCGATCGAGACGCCTGAGATCTTGATCTGGTCGCCGGGCTCGAAGGCCTCCACGGTCACCGCCTCGCCTGGAGCAAGCTCGGTGACGCCGCGGAACTCGACCAGGTGCCGGTGCGGACCTGCCTTCGCCTTCTGCAGATGGGCGACCTCGGCCTTCGAGAGCTTCCAGTCGGCGACCGGCTCGAAGGCAAGCTGGTAGGCCTCGTAGCCGTCCGACTCGACGGTCTTGACCTGGACGATCGGGCAAGGCCCGGCCTCGATCACGGTCACCGGCGTGGCCGTTCCGCTCTCGGGGTCGAAGACCCGGGTCATGCCCAACTTTCTGCCGACAATGCCCTTCACAGCTTGATCTCGATGTCGATCCCAGCCGGGAGGTCGAGCCGCATCAGCGAGTCAACCGTCTTCGGCGTCGGGCTGTGGATGTCGATCAACCGCTTGTGCGTCCGCACCTCGAAGTGCTCGCGGGAGTCCTTGTCCTTGAACGGACTGCGGATCACGCAGTAGACGTTCCGCTCAGTGGGCAGCGGAACCGGGCCGGTGATGGTGGCACCGGTTCGCTGCGCGGTCTCGACGATCGACTGCGCCGACCGGTCGAGCTGGGTGTGGTCGTACCCCTTGAGCCTGATGCGGATCTTCTGCTGCGCCATCCCTCTTCCCTACTTGACGACTTCGGTGACGACGCCTGCGCCCACGGTGCGGCCGCCCTCGCGGACAGCGAACCGGAGGCCCTGATCCATGGCGATCGGCTGGATCAGCTCGATCTCCATGTTGGTGTTGTCGCCCGGCATGACCATCTCCTGGCCCTCCGGCAGCCCGATCGAGCCGGTCACGTCGGTGGTGCGGAAGTAGAACTGCGGCCGGTAACCGTTGAAGAACGGCGTGTGCCGCCCGCCCTCGTCCTTCGAGAGGACGTAGACCTCGGCCTTGAACTGCGTGTGCGGCGTGATCGAGCGGGGCTTTGCGAGCACCTGCCCGCGCTCGATCTCCTCGCGCTTGATCCCGCGCAGGAGCGCGCCGGCATTGTCGCCCGCCTGGGCGTAGTCGAGCGTCTTGTTGAACATCTCGAGCCCGGTGACGACGGTCTTCGCGATCTCCGGATGGATCCCGACGATCTCGACCTCGTTGCCCGACTCGATCTTGCCCTGCTCGATCCGGCCGGTGACGACCGTGCCGCGGCCGGTGATCGTGAACACGTCCTCGATCGGCATCAGGAACGGCTTGTCGACGTCGCGCTCGGGCTCGGGGATGTACGAATCCACGGCCTCCATCAGCTCGAGGATCTTCTGCTTGGCCTCCTCGTCGTCCTCGAGCGCCTTCAGCGCCGAGCCGGTGACGATCGGAATGTCGTCGCCCGGGAACTCGTACTTCGACAGCAGCTCGCGGACCTCCATCTCGACGAGCTCGAGCAGCTCGGGATCGTCGACCATGTCGGCCTTGTTCAGGAACACGACGATGTAGGGCACCTCGACCTGGCGGGCGAGCAGGATGTGCTCGCGCGTCTGAGGCATCGGGCCGTCGGCGGCCGAGACGACGAGGATCGCCCCGTCCATCTGGGCGGCACCGGTGATCATGTTCTTGATGTAGTCGGCGTGCCCCGGGCAGTCGACGTGCGCGTAGTGGCGATTGTCCGTCTCGTACTCGACGTGAGACGTGTTGATCGTGATCCCGCGCTGCCGCTCCTCGGGAGCGTTGTCGATCGAGTCGAAGTCACGGACCGCGGTGTTGGTTCCCTTCTCGGCGAGCACCTTCGTGATCGCCGCTGTGAGGGTCGTCTTCCCATGGTCGATGTGACCGATGGTGCCGACGTTCAGGTGCGGCTTCGTGCGCTCGAACTTCTGCTTGGCCATCTCTTTCCTCCGTTTGGATTACTCGGTCTGGGCGGCGACGATCTCGCCCGCGATCGACTGAGGTACTTGCTCGTACTTGTCGAATTGCATCGTGAACGTGGCGCGCCCCTGCGTCGTCGAGCGCAGGGCCGTGGCGTAACCAAACATGGTTGCGAGCGGCACGCGCGCCTTGATCACCTGCGCGTTTCCGCGCGGCTCGAGACCCTCGACGTGCCCGCGGCGGGCATTGAGGTCGCCCATCACGTCGCCCAGGTACTCCTCGGGCGTGACCACCTCGACGGCCATCACCGGCTCGAGCAGAACAGGCTTGGCGCGATTCAGCGCTGCCTTGAAGGCCATCGAGCCCGCCACCTTGAAGGCAATCTCGCTCGAGTCGACCTCGTGGTAGGAGCCGTCGACGAGCGCGACGCGGACGTCCACGACCGGATAGCCGGCGAGCGTGCCCGACTCCATCGCCTCCTGGATCCCGAGGTCGACCGGCGGGATGAGCTCGCGCGGGATCTTTCCGCCGACAATCCGGTTGAGGAACTCATAGCCCTCGCCGGGCGAGGTCGGCTCGACGTCGATGTAGACGTGGCCGTACTGGCCTCGACCGCCGGTCTGGCGGACGAACCGTCCCTCGACCTTCTGCACCGGGCGCGTGATCGTCTCGCGATAGGCGACCTGCGGGCGGCCGACGTTGGCGTCGACGTTGAACTCGCGCATCAGGCGGTCGACGATGATCTCGAGATGGAGCTCGCCCATCCCGGAGATCAGGGTCTGGCCCGTCTCGTCGTCGGTGCGGACGCGGAAGGTCGGGTCCTCATCCGAGAGACGCTGTAGACCGGCGCCAAGCTTGTCCTGGTCGCCCTTCGTCTTCGGCTCGATCGCAACCGAGATCACCGGCTCGGGGAAGTCCATCGACTCGAGCCGGATCGGGGCGTCGGCGATCGCCAGCGTGTCGCCGGTCGACGTCGTCTTGAGGCCGACGGCCGCGGCGATCTCGCCGGCGCCGATCTCCTCACGCTCCTCGCGGTGGTTGGCGTGCATCTGGAGGATGCGGCCGATCCGTTCGGTCTTGCCCGACGTCGTGTTGAGAACGCGGTCGCCCGCCTTGACGGCGCCCGAATAGACGCGGATGTAGGTGAGCTTGCCGACGTAGGGATCGGACATGACCTTGAACGCGAGCGCCGAGAACGGCTCGTCGAGCGCCGGGCGGCGCGAGAGCTCGTGCTCGGTGCGCGGGTCGAGACCGTGCACGGGGGGAACGTCGAGCGGGCTGGGGAGATAGTCCACGACCGCGTCGAGCAGCGGCTGGATGCCCTTGTTCTTGAAGGCCGACCCGAGCAGCACCGGCGTCACCTCGGCGTCGAGGCTCGCCTTGCGCAGGGCACGGCGGATCATCTCCGGCGTCACCGACTCTTCGTCGTTGAGGTACGTCTCGAGCAGCTCCTCGTCCTTCTCCGCGATCGCGTCGATCAGCTGGTGGTGGTACTCGTTCGCCTGCTCGAGCAGCTCGGGCGGGATCTCTTCGCTGTCGACGTTGACGCCGAGCGGGTCGTTCCAGGTCAGCGCGCGCATCTCCACGAGGTCGATGACGCCGCGGAAGGCGTCCTCGCGCCCGAGCGGCAGCTGGATCGGCACCGGGCGCGCGCCGAGGCGATCGACCATCGACTGGACCGACTGGAAGAAGTCCGCGCCGGTTCGGTCCATCTTGTTGATGAATGCGATCCGCGGGACGCTGTAGCGGTCGGCCTGCCGCCAGACCGTCTCGGACTGGGGCTCGACGCCTGCGACCGCGTCGAAAACGGCGATCGCACCGTCGAGGACACGCAGGCTTCGCTCGACCTCGACCGTAAAGTCCACGTGCCCGGGCGTATCGATAATGTTGATGCGAAAATCGCGCCACTCCGCCGTCGTCGCAGCAGACGTGATCGTGATCCCGCGCTCCTGCTCCTGCTCCATCCAGTCCATGACCGCGCCGCCCTCGTGGACCTCGCCCATCTTGTGGGTTCGCCCCGTGTAATAGAGGATCCGCTCGGTCGTCGTGGTCTTGCCCGCGTCGATGTGGGCCATGATCCCGATGTTGCGGGTGCGGTCGAGCGCGATTGCTGTCTCAGTCGCCATCGCCATCACCAGCGGTAGTGGGCAAAGGCCTTGTTCGCCTGCGCCATCCGGTACATGTCGTCCTTGCGCTTGAACGCGCCGCCCTGCTCGTTGAGCGCGTCCAGGATCTCGCCGGCGAGCTTCTCGTCCATGCCTTTCTCCCGGCGCTGGCGCGCGAAGGTGATCAGCCAGCGGATGCCGAGGGTGCGGCCGCGGCGCTGCGGCACCTCGACCGGGACCTGGTAGTTCGCACCGCCCACGCGGCGGCTGCGCACCTCGAGCACCGGAGTGACCGTCTTCACGGCCTGCTCCAGCACCTCGATCGGCGGCTTGCCGGTCTTCTCGCCGACCCGGTCGAGCGCGCCGTACACGATGTGCTCAGCGACGCTCTTCTTGCCCTGGGACATCACGCGGTTGATCATCTGGGTGACGAGTTCGGAGCTGTAGACCGAGTCCGGCGTGACCGGGCGCTTCGGAATCTCTGCGCGGCGCGGCACTACGAGCCTCGCTTGGCCCCGTACTTGGAGCGGCCCTGGCGCCGGTCGCTGACGCCGGCGGCGTCGAAGGCAGCCCGGATGACCTTGTACCGGATCCCCGGCAGGTCGCGGACGCGCCCGCCGCGGATCAGGACGACCGAGTGCTCCTGGAGGTTGTGGCCCTCCCCGGGGATGTAGGTGGTGACCTCCATCCCGTTCGTCAGGCGCACGCGCGCCACCTTCCGCAGCGCGGAGTTCGGCTTCTTGGGCGTGTGCGTGTACACGCGCGTGCAGACGCCCCGCTTCTGAGGCGCGCCGCGCAGCGCAGGGGTCTTCGTCCGAGTCTTCGGCGTGACGCGACCCTTTCTGACGAGTTGATTTACGGTGGGCACAGAACTCCTTTACGACACACAAGAAAGGTCGGCCGGGCAGAAGCGCCCTGCCAACCACCCGAAGAATGGTAGCGAAGCCGCTCATACCCCGTCAAACCAGAATTCAAGCCAAATGGTGACCCTAGGCGGGGAAATATGCGCGTTTCGAGCTCGAACGGCGCTTTCTGCTCGAGCGCCTGCCGGAGGGTGCGGGCCCTCGGAATCGGATCACCGACCGCTACATCACCGGCACGCGACTGCGGCTGCGCCGGCAGGAGCGACCCGAGCAGTACAAGCTCTCGCAGAAGGAAGCGCCCTCGCCGCCCGACTACGCGACGACGACGATCACCACCATCTACCTCTCCCCCGAGGAATACGAGCTCTTCCGCGTCCTGCCCGCCCGGGAGCTTCGGAACAGCGCCTTCACTTCGGCCCATACTCGATCGACGTCTTCGAGGATGAGCTCGCGGGCCTCGTCCTCGCCGAGATCAACTTCGAGTCAGAAGAGGAGATGCGCTCGCACCTGATCCCGGAGTTCGCGGTGCGGGAGGTCTCGGACGACGTGCGCTACACCGGCGGCTGGCTCGCCGCCAACGGCCTCCCCTAGGGCGGACAGCCGTCGTAGTCGGTCAGCTCGAGCGTCGGGGTGAGCAGCGTCCCGTTGTAGGCCTTCAGTTGGAAATGGGCGACTGGCGGGTCCGCCTCGAGGTCGAGGCTGCCCAGGATCCCGAACACGTTGCCGTACTCGTCGACGGGTGACGTGAAGGCGCCCGCCGAGAACGCCCACGCGGTGGCAAGGATGAGCAGGTCGCCCTCCGAGACGTAGGTCGCCTCGCCCTGCCACGGATCCGCCAGCGGGTCGCCGCAGACGTGGAAGTCGACCTCGACCTGGCCGGCCGGCCGGCCGAACTGCATGAAGTCGTTCTCGCGCAGCCTCCCCTTGAACCGATAGTCGCCGGCGCGCGGAATCTCGAGCGTCCCAACGCCCCGCCCGAGCTCGGAGACGCTGTCGACGTCGAGGAGGTACGGCTGAGCGAGCGCGGCGAGCGTCTTCAGGTGGCCCTTCGTGCCTTGGACCTTCACCTTCAGCTTGCCGTCGGTGGCCTTGGCCTTGCCGGTCGGGCTGATCACCTGGAGCCCGTTCTTGCCGGTGACTTGGATCTCGTCGTCCGTCCGCGCGCCGCGGATGCTCCTCACGTCGAGCTCGATCTCACGCGTCTGGCCGGCCTTCAGCTTCTGGAGGTTGCTGCCGTCCACCTTCGTGCATCTGGCGCGGTCCTTGAAGATCTCCTGCGAGGCCTGGAGCCACCGGTCGACGTCCCCCTTCGCCAGGTTGAGCGCCTGAGCCGTAGCAGCTGCGACCTGTCCCTCGGCGGTCGGGCTGAGCCCCGACGTACCGGTAACGGTGAACCCGCTCAACTGCCCGCTGCTCGGGATTCTCCCGGGCACGAGCTTCTTGCCCTCGATCGACCCGTGCCAGCCGCCCTCGGCGCTGTCCAGCTTCGCCGACAGGTCGTAGCTCTTGACGGTCGCGCTCTTGTCCACCTTCGCCGTGAAGGTCACGGTCACCGTCGCCACATTCTCGTTTCCCAGGAACGCCTTTCGCTCGATCGAGTACGTCGCCTTTCCGTCGACGACGCCGCCCTTCTTCGGGCACGGGTCGCCCTCGAACTTCTCGGAGAGATAGACCTCGTAGTCGCCGGTCGTGTTCGGGGGCTTGATCACCTTGCCGGTCGTGACGGCTTCCTTGGTCTGGACTCCGCTCGCGCTCTCGCTGCCGCCCTGTCTTCGCTCCGCCTTCTCGAGCAGCGTCTGGACAGGGGCCGGGATATTGAGGTTGAGCGTCTCGTCTCCGTCGCCGCTTTGCTTCGCCGGCGGTGTGGGGTCGTCGGGAACGAACGGCTTGCCGACCGCCCGGCTTGCTCGGTAGAGGGCGCGGTCGAAGGCGAGGAACTGCGGGGCGGCTTTCCCGAGGGCCTTGTAGACGGGCGGATATGCCTTTCGCGGCCATAGCGTCTTCCGCGCAGTCAGCTGGATCAGCATGTCGGGCGCATTCGACCCCGGCGCTGCCGAGCCGAACGTCGAGGTCGACTTGCACGTCCGCTTTCCCTTGACGACCACGGCCACGGTTCCCGCGCGGCACTTCTTCGGCTTGGCAGCGGGGGATCCGAGGGCCGGGCCCGCGAGAAGAGCAGCCACGAGCAGCGCGCCTGCCAGGGTGATCGATCTCGGTTTCAGCACTCCGCCGACTATGGCACTCGGCCCATGAAAGGAAAGTCGGGATTTCCCTACAGTTTGCTCGGTGACCCGTCCCGGACTGCTCCTGAGCATCGACGTAGAGGACTGGCACCAGCTCGTCCACCGTCGCCTGGGCGTGGAGGACTGGGACCGCGCCGGCCCCGCCTTCGAGCGCCAGATGGACGCCGTCTTCGCGCTGCTCGACGACCTCGGGGCGAGGGCCACGTTCTTCCTGCTCGGGATGACCGTCGCCAGGTACCCGCACGTCGCGGCGGAGATCGGAGCGCGCGGCTACGAGATCGCCTCACACGGTCATTCGCATGCGCGCGTGTACACACAGACCGAGGCCGAGTTCCGGGCCGACCTCGAGCGGAGCATCGACGTCATCGGAGAGGCAACCGGCAAGCGGCCCGTCGGCTACAGGGCACCAGCCTTCTCGATCAACCGCGACACGCCCTGGGCCTACGACGTCCTCGCGGGGTTGGGATTCGAGTACGACTCCAGCCAGTACGACTCCCCGAGGATCCCGAACCGGATCCATCCCGTTCCCGAGACGGCCTACCGGCTCGAGCTAGGCGGTGGGAGCCGTCTGTGGGAATTTCCGATTCCCTCGCTCGGTCGGTTTCCGATCGGCGGCGGGGCGTACTGGCGGGTGCTGCCGGCTTCGGTCCTCGTAGGCGCGCTCGGCCGGATCTCGTGGCCCGTCCTCTACTTCCATCCCTACGAGTTCGACCCGCTACCCTTGCGGGCCGACCCTCCGCAGGGGCTCGCACCGAGGCGCAGGCTGCTCGCCGCGTCGAGGAGCGTGCTCCGGAACCCGGGACGCAGGCTGGTCGCGGCCCGGATCCGGAAGGTCGCCGAATACTTCCGTCTGACGAGCTACGAGGAGGCCCATGCCGAGATCGAGCGAGAGTACGGCACAAGTACGAGAGCACTTTCGCCGGAAGGCGTTCTCGTTTGACCACCTCTACGACGAGGAGCACGCCCTTCAGCGGCTGCTGAGGCCCGGGCTCTTCAACCGGCGCGAGCTGGCGGTCTCGGTCGTGCGGGAATACGAAGAGCCGGCGGTGCTGGACGTCGGCGGCGGCTCAGGCCGCGTCGGCGAGCTGATGCTCGAGGCCGGCGCATCTCGCTACGTCGACGTCGACCTCTCCGACACGATGCTCGGGCTCGCCCGCGAGCGACTGGCCCGGTTCGGCGACAAGGTCGAGCTCGTGCAGGGCGACTTCCTGACGGCTCCGCTCGAGGGGCCGTTCGACGTCGTGCTCGCGCTCGGCTACTTCGACTACATCGAGGACGCGCCCGCGCACGTCAGGCGGATCGCCGAGCTCTGCTCGGGCTCGGCCGTCGCCAGCTTCCCGCGCTGGACGTGGACGAAGGGGCCGATCCGCAAGCTCCGGTACGAGCTGATCAACCGCGTCCCGATCTTCGACTACAGCGAGGAGCAGCTCCGGGAGCTGTTCCGCTCGGCCGGCTTCTCGCGAGTCGAGCTGCATCCGGGCCGCAGCGGCTACCTGCTTCGCGCCGACCGCTCGTAGGTCTGCCCGTCCCTCAAAATCCGCAGTCTGCTGAAGGACCGGTTCCGAGCGCGTCACACTTGCCGTCGGCCTTGAATGTGACGACAGTTTTCTCGACGCCAAGCGGGAGCGTCACGCCCTTGTATTGACGGGGGCGATCCGGATCGTCGTTCCGGCTGTCGACGGTGACATCGACCGGTGCCGTGTCGGGGCACTTGGAGATGGCCCCAGGCGGAGCGGGGATGGTGATGCACGCGTACAGCACGTGCAGCTCGAAGTCGCCGCTCCAGTGGGCGAGGCCGCCCAGGTACGGAAAGGGGAGAGTCGCCGCCAGCCCGGTGATCATCGGTGGATCGCCCAGCCTCGGGGTTCCGTTCCCCGAGATCAGGTAGCAGTCGTCGTCTGCGGAGTAGGAGAGGCCGCCGTCGGCGACCTTGAACCCCAGTACCGGACGACCGTCGTCGAGAGTGCCGATCGCTCCCGGCGAGCCCGGAAAGAGGTCGCCGCCCGAAGCACGGCAATCGAGGCCGCCGGGCCCGGTGAGGCGGACGGCGAGCTCCGGGACGGCGTAGGCCGGGCCGCTCGCCACGAAAGCGTTGAAATCCACGGAGACGGTAAACGACCGGAACCAGGAGATTCCCTGGCCGTCGAAGAGGGCGTCAATCGCCGCGTGGTCGCCGGCGCTGTGCTCGAACTCCTGGGCCGCGAGGTCGCGCAGGTCGCGGGCGGTCCAGACGGCGTGACCGGCCCGGTGGTAGCTGGTCAGCGCTGCGAGGAGTCGCTTGAGCCCGGCCTCGCCGCCCCCAAGGTAGGTGATGAGGCCGTACGTCGCCCCCGCGACACGGGTCTCGTTGTACTGGGCGTAGCGCTTGTCCCGGTCGGTTGGAAGTTGCGGGCGGGCGGGGACCTCGGCGAAGTTCTGGTAGGGCTTGCCGCAGTCGACCACCAGCCGACCTCCCCACTCCTTGATCGCGACGGCGGCGAACGCGGACGGGAAGCCCTCGCCCCAGGCGAGGTTCGGCCGTTCCGGGTAGGAGATGGCAAGGTCGTGGACCCCGCCCTCGGAGCCGTCGCGGGCGATCGTGTTCAGCAGGAAGTGTCCGTACTCGTGGGCGAGCGGTGCCGGCTCCCACTGGGCGTCGACGTCTCCCTCTTGCGGGCCGCCGGCGCTGCTTCCGACCTCGATCACGTTCGGCTCCTCGAAGTGGGTCCCCGGGCGCGAGGCGATGGGCCCGTCGTAGAGGCGGGCGACCACGAGCGGCAGCTGGCGCGGAGAGGTCGCGGCCGCGACCCGCGCCGCTCGCTCCAGCTCGATCACCGTGTTGACGTAGCCGTTGTCCTCCAGCGAGGACCCGACCGAGAAGGAGACCTGGCCGTTATGGGGCGCCCGCTTGCCGAGGCTGATGCGCTGCGCTCCGGAGCCGGAGGCCTCGACGATGCGAACCCTGGGTGTCTCGAGCACCAGCGTGGCGGAGATGCGACCCTTCCCGGGCAGCGACACGCGCGCCGTTTGGCCTTCGACCAAGCTCGCCTTCGCGCTGTGTCCGGCGCGGCGGAGCACGACCGTTCCGGCCGTGACCGGCGCGGGTGCGATCAGATCGGCGGGGGCGTTGCCGCAGGGCCGCTTCTGGTAGATGACATGCATGGCGACTCCTGCCGCGCGCGCAGGTGAGGCGGAGGCCGAGAGCGATGCTCCGCCTCCGAGACACGCGGTCACCAGGACCGCGCATGCGATGGCGATCGGCTTCGTCCTCACGACTTCTCCTCTGCTTGCTCGACCGTCACCGGCACGATCCGGGCATAGGCGAGCTCCGCCATCCTGGTCGCCTCCGCGACCGCCTCCGGCGACGAACCCTCGAAGACGTGAAAGCAGGTCTCGTCCTCGGGCACGAACAGCGAGGTTCGGTAGCTGATCGTCGTTCCGTCCCGCGACAGCGCGCGGGCGGACGCTCGCGCGCGCTCGACCGCTGCGCGGTGCTCGGCCTCGCTCAGCTTCGGCACGTAGGCCTCGACGAGGGAGCTGTTCACAGCCCGACTATCGCACGCGGCCCGTCAAAGAGAAACCCGGGAAATCCCTACACTTTGCTCGCCGCGACGCCGCTCAGAGCGCCAGAAACGGGAGGTACGACGTCAGGTCGACGGCGCCGACTTCCGGTAGCGAGTCCCGGCGGCACGCGGTCTGCTTGAGCGCGCTGCGCTGCCGGGCCGCGGTCCAGCTCTGGTAGGCGTTCGTCCTCGAGGCGTTCTGGAGCGCGGCGCGGATCGAGGGCCGCGCGGAGGCCAGCGAGAACGACGCGAGCGGTGCGGCCGCTTCGAGCGGACGGACCTTCCACTGACCGGATGCCGTCACGACGATCGTCCAGCGCCCCGTCCGGGTGCGGAAGACCTGGTCGGGCGCCACCGACGAGATCGCGAGCCCGTTCTTGAGGCCGCCGAGCCACCAGGGACGAGTCACCGCTCCCACGCGCCGCGCGAGCAGGCTCCCGTACTCCTGGTAGTAGGCGGTGATCGCTCCTGCGCTCGGGTAGCCGACACGGATGCGCGACTCGATCGCCGCCTGGCGAAGCTCGTCCGCGAGCACGCCCCGGGCGACCGAGACTCCCGCTCCCGCTTTCGCGAGCGCCGCACGGTAGACGGCGTAGCTTCCGCCGAAGCGGGTCGCGACGACCGCCCGCTCGAGCGCCTTGACGTCGGAGTCCGAAGCGTGCGCGTAGCGGCTCTCCACCGTCCGGGCGAACAGGGTCGAATAGGCGACCTGGCGGTCGTGCGTCACCCCCACGAGCCGGGAGATCGAGCCGTCCGCCATCCGGGTCCCGCCGACGATGCACTGGACGCCGCTCGGCAGGTTGATCTGGCCGTCGGTGCGCGAAGTATTGAATCCGGGTCCCGCCGCCTTCGGCCCGTCGCAGAGGCTCGGATTGCGGGTCCAGAGATAGACGCAGGCGGCAGCGGGCTTGTCGGGATCGACGCTCCCTCCGCCCCACTCGCCCCAGCCCCACGACCAGATGGTCGGGAACCTCAGCTCGCTGGCGACCTGGCGGGCGGCGAGCGCCTGCCACTTGATCGTCTCGAACCACTTCTGCCTGGCCAGACCCTCACGGCCTCCATTGCCCTTCTCGGTCTGGAAACCGAGGAAGAGCCCGACCTTCGTGACCGGAATCCCGATCTCCGTCAAGTCGAGGATTCCTCGGCGGAAGCTCTGGCGCAGCGTGCGGCCTCCAAGGACTGCGCCTTGCTGGTAGATGAGCGGGGCCGGGAAGTACACCTCGCGGACGAAGTCGGAGTACTTCGCAACCTCGCGCCACCAGTCACCCGCCTCGTCGTCCGTGTACGGCTTGCTGTTCACGAGCAGGAAGACGTGGGCGCCGTGCCCGGCCAGGATCTTGATGAAGGTGAGCACGTTCGCGCGGTAGACCGTGTTCGTCTCCGACCAGGGCGTCGGGAGACCGGCGCCGAACAGCTCGTTCAGCGCGATCCAGGGTTTCGCGCAGCCGCTGGAAGCCGAGGCGTAGTAGAAGAGCTTGTTGGCGCTGTCGAGGACCGAGGCCTCGGCGATGGGCTTGCTCGGGCTGCCGAGCCGTTTGTGAAAGTTGAGGTCGAAGTAGACGGTGTTGCCGCCGAGCGCCCGGATCCGGGGCGGATAGACGAAGTTCGCCGCCGCCGAGACGAGCCCCGGTTTGGCGAACATCTGCCAGAACGGGACGGAGCCGTCGCCGAAGTCGATCCAGAGCGGCCGCTTGGTCGGCAGGCCGCATTCACCCTTGCCGGCCGGGCGGCTCGCACGCGACGGCGCCGCCTGGGCCGACTGCATCAATCCGACGAGGAGCGCCGCGCCGAGCGCGAGCGCGAGGAGGGACTTCTTCACGCGCACCTATGTAGCAGAAAGACCGGCTTGTTCGTACGCCCTGAGGACATCTTCATCGAAGCTCTCGATCCGCACGTCGTCGTAGCCGCGTCCTTGGGCATCGACCGCTGTGGCGACGGCAAAGGTGTCGGGGAGCTTGAGGTTCGTCTGCGCCCGGACGGACGCGGCCCGCCGCGCTAGCTCCCGGTCGACCGGGACGTTCTCGACCGAGAAGCGCGCCAGCATCGCATCGACGATCTCCGCCATCGAGGCCCCACCGGCCCTGAGCGGGCCGACCAAGAGCTCCGCGTAGTTGACAGCCGACAGGAACCGTCTCGTCCCCGCCTCGAGCGAAGACCGCAATCGCTCGACCGCTTCACGGTGGTGGACGTCGTCCCTGGCGAGAAAACCGATGAGAACATCGGCGTCGAAGACGACTACGGCCACTCGCGCCGAAGCGTCTCGAGGTAGTCCGGTGGGTAGACCTTCGCGTCGAAGACACCGGCGAACTCGTCGAGGAGAACATCGGCGCGAACGAGCTCGAGACGACCGCTCCCGAGGGCGCGGACCCGCAGATCGTCACCCGCCCGCAAGCCGGCTTCGCGCAGAGCCTCGACGGGAAGCGTGACCTGATTCTTCCGGGAGATTAGGCTCGTTCCTTTACTTTAGCGCACCTTGGTAAAGGCATCGTAACGAGAGTGGGACGATTCGCGCGCGGGCAGACCGCCGCTCCATAGGGCTTCAGGAATCCGCGTGGGCGTGAGATTGCGCGAGGCCGAGCTCTCGCCCGGCCTCGCAGTTACTTCTCGTCGAGCGGCGTGTCGACCTCGGGGACTACTCGGCCTCGCCGGACTCGTGCAAATCGACGAGGGAGGGCCGAGCCCTCCCCCGCCGATTTCGACAACTCAGTTAGACGCGCGAGCCGTTACTCGCCGTCGAGCGGACTGTCTACCTCAGGCGTTTCCTCCGCTTCGGTTGCTTCGCGCGGCTGTGACTCGCCGTTCGTCTCCGGCGCATGGCCGAACGTCATCCCCAGACCTTCGAGGCTGAGTTCGACGTCGCCGTCGGAGCCGATCTCCTCGAGCGCGGCCAGCAGCTGCTCCTCGGTCGCCGGCCGGGTGTACGCCTCGGCCGGCACCTTCTCGGACGGCCCGATCTCAATCGTCCGGTACTTCTTCAGACCGGTGGCGGCCGGGATCAGCTTGCCGATGATCACGTTCTCCTTCAGACCGAGCAGCGTGTCCACTTTGCCCTCGATCGACGCGTCGGTCAGCACCTTCGTCGTCTCCTGGAAGGAGGCCGCCGACAGGAACGACTCGGTCGCGAGCGAGGCCTTGGTGATCCCGAGGATCAGCGGCTCGTAGGTCGCCTCTTCCTTCTTCTCCTCGGCCACGCGTGCGTTCTCACGCTCGAGCGCGACCCGGTCGACGAGCTGCCCGGGAAGGAGCTCGGTCTCGCCCGAAAGCTCGACGCGCACCTTCTTCAGCATCTGGCGCACGATCAGCTCGATGTGCTTGTCGTGGATGTCGACGCCCTGTGACTTGTAGACCTTCTGCACCTCGGCGACGAGGTACAGCTCGGTCGGCGTCGAGCCCTTGAGCCGGAGCAGGTCGGACGGGTTCAGCGAGCCCTCGTGGAGGGCATCGCCCGGCTCGACCTGCTGGTTCTTCTCGACCAGCAGCCGCGTTCGCCGCGGGAGCTGGTAGGAGACGGGCTCGAGAGCGTTACCCTCCTCGTCGACGCCTTCGCGGTGGAGGATCACCTTCGCCCCGCGGTCGGACTCCTCGATCTCGACCTTGCCGGCCTCCTCGGCCAGCTTGGCGACGCCCTTCGGGTTCCGGGCCTCGAAGATCTCGACGACACGCGGGAGACCGTGCGTGATGTCCTGGCCGGCGACACCGCCGGTGTGGAACGTCCTCATCGTCAGCTGCGTCCCGGGCTCGCCGATCGACTGCGCGGCGATGATCCCGACCGCGTCGCCGATCTCGCACATCGCTCCGGTCGCGAGGAAGGTGCCGTAGCAGGCCTGGCATAGGCCGTAGTCGCTGCGGCACTTGAGCACCGAGCGGACCGCGATCGTGGCGTCCTCGGCACCTTCGCCGAGACCCTCGGCGATCTCCACGAGACGGTTCGTGGTGATCTCGTCGCCCCTCCCGACCAGCTTGGTCTTGCCCGGCTTGCCCGAGGCGAGCGGCTTGAAGATGTCCTCGGCGGCCGTGCGGGCGATGATGGTCTTGTTCAGCCCATCGCGCGTGAAGAGCGGAACCACGATCGCGTCCGAGGTCCCGCAGTCGTGCTCGCGAATGATCACATCCTGGGCGACGTCCACCAGCCGGCGGGTCAGATAGCCCGAGTCGGCAGTGCGCAGCGCCGTGTCGGCGAGACCCTTACGGGCGCCGTGGGTCGAGATGAAGTACTCGAGCACCGTCAGCCCCTCCATGAAGTTCGCCTTGATCGGCCGCTCGAGGATGTCGCCCTTCGGATTCGCCATCAGGCCTCGCATCCCGGCGAGCTGGCGGATCTGGTTCTTCGATCCGCGGGCGCCGGAGTTGGCCATCATCTTGATCGGGTTCAGCTCCTTGAAGTTGGCGTCCATCGCGTCCGCAACCTTTTCGGTCGCCTCCGTCCAGATCTCGACGATCTTCTCGTGCCGCTCGTCGGGGGTGATCAGGCCGGACTCGTACTGCTGTTCGACCTTCACCACCTCGCCCTCGTACTCCTCGAGAATCTGCTCCTTCTCCTCGGGAACGACGATGTCGTTCTTCGAGATCGTGATCCCGCCCTGGGTCGCATACTTGAACCCGAGCGCCTTGAGCGTATCGAGGACACCCGCGATCCGGGTCGCGCCGTACTTCTCGACCAGCCCGACGATGAAGTCGTCCATCTCCCGCTTCGTCAGCGCTCGGTTGATGTATTCGTGCTGCTCCTCGTCCTCCTTGTTCGGCCCGAGCGACTCGGCGAGCGCGCGCTCGACCTCGACGTTGAAGATCACGCGGCCCGGGGTGGTGAGGATCAGGTCGCCGTTGCGGCGGTACTCGATCGCGTCCTGCAGCCGGACCTGGCCGGCCTCGACCGCGAACTCGACCTGCTCCTCGGAGGTGAAGCGCTGCGGCCGCGGCTTCAGGCTCTCCGCCTTGACCGAGTTCAGGTCCTTGTCGGAGTAGGTGAGGAAGTAGCCGCCGAGGATCATGTCCTTGGAGGGCGTGGCGAGGGGCCGCGAGTTGGCCGGCGAGAGGATGTTGTTCGAGGACAGCATCAGGATCCGCGCCTCGGCCTGCGCCTCCGCCGACAGGGGAAGATGGACGGCCATCTGGTCGCCGTCGAAGTCTGCGTTGAAGGCGTGGCAGACGAGCGGATGGACCTGGATCGCCTTCCCCTCGACCAGCACCGGCTCGAAGGACTGGATGCCGAGGCGGTGGAGCGTCGGCGCACGGTTCAGCAGCACCGGATGCTCCGCGATCACTTCCTCGAGCACGTCCCAGACCTCCGGAACCATCGAGTCGACGTGCTTCTTCGCCGCCTTGATGTTCTGGACCGACTTGCGCTCGACGAGCCGGCTCATGATGAACGGCTTGAACAGCTCGAGCGCCATCAGCTTCGGCAGCCCGCACTGGAACAGCTTGAGTGACGGCCCCGACACGATGACCGAGCGGCCGGAGTAGTCGACGCGCTTTCCGAGCAGGTTCTGGCGGAAGCGCCCCTGCTTGCCCTTGAGCATGTCGGAGAGCGACTTGAGCGCGCGGTTGCCCGGGCCGGTGACGGCGCGGCCACGGCGCCCGTTGTCGAACAGGGCGTCGACGGCCTCCTGCAGCATCCGCTTCTCGTTGTTGACGATGATTTCGGGAGCGCCGAGGTCGAGCAGGCGCTTGAGCCGGTTGTTGCGGTTGATCACGCGCCGGTAGAGGTCGTTGAGGTCGCTCGTCGCGAAGCGGCCGCCGTCGAGCTGCACCATCGGCCGCAGCTCGGGCGGGATCACGGGGATCGCCTCCAGGACCATCCACTCGGGGCGGTTCTCCGACTTGATGAATGCGTTCACGACCTTGAGCCGCTTGATCGCCCGCTGCTGCTTCTGGCCCTTGGAGGTGGCGATCGTCTCCCGCAGCGACTCCGCCTCGGCCTCGAGGTCGAGGTCGCGGAGCAGGTCGCGGATCGACTCCGCGCCCATGCCGCCGTGGAAGTAAATGCCGAATCCGTACGAGGAGCCGAAGCGGTCCTTCAGCTCGCGGAAGAGCTGCTCGTCGTTGACGATCATCTTCGGCTCGAGGTCGCGGAAGAGCTGCCACGTCTGCTCGAGGCGATTTACGGATTCAACCGCGGCCTCGCGCGTGTCCTGGCGGCGAGACTCGATGTCGAGGTACATCTCGCGCACCTTCAGCGACCACTGGATGATCGCGTCGAGATCCTCCTTCTGGATCTTCCCGTCGGTGCGCAGGCAGAGGTCGTTGGCAAGCTCGCGGATCGCGGCCGAGTCGGCGTCGGGCTCAGCCTGCTCGAGCACCTCGGCGAGGAGGCCCTTCCCGAGGTCGCGTGCCTTCTCGAGGTTCTTCCGGTCGACGTCCTTGACGAGCTCTGCGTCCTCGTCCTTCAACTCCTCGCCGCCGAGCAGGCCCTCGATGATGCGATTGATGTGCTTCGTGATCGCGCCCTTCTTCGAGCCGGTCGCCTTCGCCAGCTCGCGGTAGAGGGACGCAAGCCCTTCGCGGATCTGGAGTGCCGCTGCAACGACGGAGTCGAGCTCGCGCGGCGTCAGCTTGCGGTCGTCGCGGATCGCGGCGTTGCGGACGAGCTCGCGGATCTTCTTCGAGTCCTCCGTGGTGATCTGCTTGGCGACCTCGAGGAAGAGCCCACCGACCAGCTCGCGCGCCTCGTCGAGCGGCGGCATTCCCTGCTCCTCGGCCCAGTTGGAGAGCCCCCTGGCCCAGAAGTCGTCGTCCTCGTCGAAGCCCTTCTCGGTGCCCTTGGCGAAATAGGTGCGGCGGCGCTTGAGCCGGCCTTCGAGCGCGGCCAGCGCCTCGTCGCGGTCGACGTCGATCCGCTCGGACTCGGCCTTGACCTTGTCCTCGAGGTCGTTCAGGTCCTCGGCGCGCTTCTCGGCGTCGACGCTGGTGACGATCGAGGCCGCGAAGTAGAGGACCTTCTCGAGCTCGCGCGGAGCGATGTCGAGCAGGTAGCCGATGCGACTCGGGACGCCCTTGAAGAACCAGATGTGCGAGACGGGAGCGGCCAGGTCGATGTGACCCATCCGCTCGCGCCGGACCTTCTGCCGCGTCACCTCGACGCCGCAGCGCTCGCAGATGATGCCCTTGTAGCGGACGCGCTTGTACTTGCCGCAGTAGCACTCCCAGTCCTTGGTCGGACCGAAGATGCGCTCGCAGAACAGGCCGTCACGCTCGGGCTTGAGCGTCCGGTAGTTGATCGTCTCGGGCTTGGTTACCTCGCCCGAGGACCAGTCCCGGATCTGCTTGCTCGATGCAAGCCCGATCCGGATCGCGTCGAAGTCGTTGATGTCGATCAAGTTTTCTCCTCTATCTCTGCGTCTGCGAGCTCGGCTTCACCGAGCGGGCCGACCTCTTCCTCGATCTCTTCTTTCGCCTGCGCCTCAGGCGTGAGCTCGACGTCGGCGAGATCGCCGAGCGTCTCGTCCGCCGGCAGCACCAGCTCGCCGCTCTCGTCGACGCGCTCCTGGCCCTCCTCGACCTCCTGGCCGGTCGGCTGCCGCGCGGCTGCGCGCAGGGATCCGGGCGACAGGTCGATGCCGAGCTCCTCGGCGGCCCGCAGCAGCTCGTCGTCCTCCTCGCGCACCTCGACGGTGCGCCCCTCGTCGGAGAGCACGTTCACGTCGAGCGCGAGCGACTGCATCTCCTTGAGCAGCACCTTGAAGGACTCGGGGATGGACGGCTCGGCGATGTTCTCGCCCTTGACGATCGCTTCGTACGCCTTGACGCGCCCGATCGTGTCGTCGGACTTGATCGTGAGCATCTCCTGGAGCGTGTACGCGGCGCCGTAGGCCTCGAGCGCCCACACCTCCATCTCGCCGAAGCGCTGCCCGCCGAACTGCGCCTTGCCGCCCAGCGGCTGCTGGGTGACGAGCGAGTACGGCCCCGTCGAGCGCGCGTGGATCTTGTCGTCGACGAGGTGCAGCAGCTTGAGGATGTACATGTAGCCGACGGTCACCTTCTGCTCGAACGGCTGGCCGCTGCGACCGTCGAACAGCCGCGCCTTTCCGGAGCAACGCCGTCCGGCCGGCCGCTTCGGGTCGACCAGGAACTTGATCGGCGAGGCCGGATTCTGCTTCGCCCATTCGATCAGCGCGTCGTCGACGTCGATCGGCGTGGCGCCGTCGAACACCGGCGAGGCGATCGGAGTCGGGCCGTTCTGCTGGCCGTCTTCGGCGAAGACGCCGTGCGCGCAGGCCCAGCCGAGATGCGTCTCGAGGATCTGGCCGATGTTCATCCGGCTCGGCACCCCGAGCGGGTTGAGCAGGATGTCTACGGGCCGCCCGTCCTCGAGGAACGGCATGTCCTCCTCGGGCACGATCTTCGCGATCACGCCCTTGTTGCCGTGGCGTCCGGCGAGCTTGTCGCCCTCGGCGATCTTGCGCTTCTTGGCGACGTACACGCGCACGAGCTCATTCACGCCCGGCGACAGGTCGTCGCCGTTGTCGCGCGAGAACGTCTTGACGTCGATCACCTTGCCGCCCTCGCCGTGCGGGACCTTGAGCGAGGTGTCGCGGACCTCGCGCGCCTTCTCCTTGAAGATGGCGCGGATCAGCTTCTCCTCGGCCGTCAGCTCGGTCTCGCCCTTCGGGGTCACCTTGCCGACGAGCAGGTCGCCGGAGCCGACCTCGGCGCCGATCCGAACGATCCCGCGCTCGTCGAGGTCGCGCAGCGACTCCTCCGAGCGGTTCGGGATGTCGCGCGTGATCTCCTCGTCGCCGAGCTTCGTCGAGCGGGCGTCGATCTCGTACTCGTGGATGTGGATCGAGGAGAGCACGTCTTCCTTGACGAGCCGCTCCGAGATCACGATCGCGTCCTCGAAGTTGTAGCCCTCGAACGGCATGAAGGCGCAGAGCAGGTTCGCCCCGAGGGCGAGCTCGCCGTCGTTCGTCGACGAGCCGTCGGCCAGCACCTGGCCGGCCCTGACCCTTTCGCCCAGCGACACGATCGGCTTGTGGTGGATGAGCGTGCCCTGGTTCGAGCGCATGAACTTCGTCAGCGGGTACTCGTCCTTGCCGTTCTTCGACTCGACGAGGATCCGCTCGGCGTCGACGTCGGCGACCGTGCCGGCGTTCTCCGCCAGCACCACGTCGCCCGAGTCGATCGCCGCGCGGTACTCCACACCCGTGCCGACGAGGGGTGCCTGCGTGATCATCAGCGGCACCGCCTGCCGCTGCATGTTCGCGCCCATCAGCGCGCGGTTGGCGTCGTTGTGCTCGAGGAACGGGATCAACGCCGTCGCGATCGAGACGATCTGCGCCGGGTCGACGTCCATGTACTCGACCTCCTTCGGCGCGGCCGTGACGGCCTCTCCCTCGCGCGAGCGGCAGAGCACCTGACCGTGCAGGAACTTGCCGGTCTTGTCGTCGATCGGCTCGTTCGCCTGTGCGATCGTGTACTGGGCCTCCTCGTTCGCGTCGAGGTAGATGATCTCGTCGGTGACCCTGCCGTTCTTGACGACCCGGTACGGCGTCTGGACGAAGCCGAACTCGGACACGGTCGCGTAGGACGCGAGCGAGCCGATCAGGCCGATGTTCGGGCCCTCCGGCGTCTCGATCGGGCACATGCGCCCATAGTGGGTCGGGTGCACGTCGCGCACCTCGATCGGCGCGCGCTCGCGCGTAAGGCCTCCCGCCCCGAGCGCCGACAGGCGGCGGCGGTGGGTGAGCCCGTCGAGCGAGTTCGTCTGCTGCATGAACTGTGAGAGCTGCGAGGAGCCGAAGAACTCCTTCAGCGCCGCCACGACCGGCCGGATGTTGATGATCGTCTGCGGGGTGATCGCGTCGACGTCCTCGGTCGTCATCCGCTCGCGGACGACGCGCTCCATCCGGTAGAGGCCGACCCGGAACGCCTCCTGGATCAGCTCTCCGACGGTGCGGAGCCGGCGGTTGCCGAAGTGCTCGTACTCGTCCAGCTCACCGCGGATCGGATCGCGTGAGAGCGCGGCGCCGTCGGCGGCGTAGTCCTTCGACTCGGGGTCGACCCCGAGCTGGTCAGGCAACGCGACGAGCTTGGTGACGAGCGAGAGGATGTCCTGCGTGGTCAGCACGCGGACGCTGTCCGGAACGTCCACCCCGAGCCGCTGGTTGAGCTTGTAACGGCCGACCTTGGTCAGGTCGTAGCGCTTGGGATCGAAGAACAGCGCGCGCAGGAGGTTCCGCGCATTGTCGAGCGTCGGCGGCTCACCGGGGCGCTGCTTCTTGAACACCTCGATCAGGGCCTCCTCCTCGCGGGTGGAGATGTCCTTCTCGAGCGTGTGCTGGATGTAGATCGAGTTGTTGAACAGTTTGAGGATCGCCTCGTCCGTGCTCGTGTCGAGCTTGAACCCGGTCGACGGGTCCTCCTCGGGCAGGGCACGGAGCAGCGTCGTGATCGGCAGCTTGCGCTTCCGGTCGATGCGCGTGTAGACCACGCCCTTCTTGTCGATCTCGAGCTCGAGCCAGGAGCCGCGCGACGGCATCAGGTTCGCGGTGAAGACCTGCTTGGTCGCGTCCTTCGGCTCCATCAGATAGGCGCCGGGCGAACGGACGAGTTGCGTGACGATCACGCGCTCGGTGCCGTTGATGATGAACGTGCCCCACTCGGTCATCATCGGGAAGTCCCCCATGAAGACCGTCTGCTCCCGGATCTCGCCGGTGTCCTTGTTCACGAACCGGACCGTCATCGAGAGCGGAACCTGGTAGGTCAGGTCCTTCTCGCGGCACTCGGTGATGGTGAACTGCGGCTCCCCGAACCAGTACTCACCGAACTCGACGGCGAGTGTGCCGGTGTAATCCTCGATCGGCGAGATGTCGTCGATCGTCTCGCGAAGGCCTTCCTTCATGAACCAGTCGAAGGACGCTCGCTGGATGTCGATCAGGTTGGGGAGGTCGAGAACGTGCTTCAGGCGGGAGAAGCTCTTGCGCGCGCGCGGCGCGCCAACCCTAGTGGTCAAGTGATACAGCCTCCCTTAACGGCTTCTGGAAATGGATGCAGGCGTGCAGACGGACGAACGGACGGGCCGAACCCCCAAGGATAGCGGATGGACCCCGTGCAGCGCAAGCGGCGGCGAGACGCTCGCGCCTTTGTGGTTTGTAGCTTACCACACGTGTTTGTTCCGAGCTTTATTCCCGCTGGGAGAACGCCGGAGACCGCAGCGGCCGGCAAAGCCGGCCACTGCTTCATTCGAGGGGGAAACTCACGTTCCCCCCTCGAGCTCCCCCTTCCTAAGAGTGTTGGTGAGTCTGTGGCCTCACTTAAGTCGCAGCGGCCGGCAAAGCCGGCCACTGCTTCATTCGAGGGGGAAACTCACGTTTCCCCCTCGAGCCCCCTTCCTACGAGTGTTGGTGAGTCTGTGGCCTCACTTGAGCCTTTCAGTCCCTGTGCTCGTCGACCGCGAAGCGTTCGCGGAGTGCTTTCAGGTCGGCCAGATCGTTCTCATCAAGTTCGTAGCCGGCGTGCGAGATCACCTGCACCTCGGGAGCGAGGCAGCGGACTCGCCAGCCGGCGACGGAGCCCTCGCCGGCGAACCCACCTGCCGGGTACAGCCACGTGCGGCCGTCGCGCATCCGATAGACGCCGTTGCCTTCTGCATCGAACCTGACAGGGTGCGTGTCGACCTGGCGACCGCCGTCATCGACGGACTCGAAGCTCATCGGCGGGTCGCCTCCCGCGCGCTCGTAGCCGAGGCGGGCGAGCACAGACTCGAGCTCCGGCACGTCCTCGAGGGCGACGACGAGGTCGAGGTCGTCGTGCGGTCGCGTCTGCTCCTCGAGCAGGGCGTCGACACCCCAGCCGCCGTCCAGCCAGACGTCGATGTCCGCCGCTTCGAGTTGGCCGACAAACGCGACCACCTCGTGCGCCGGCATGTTTGCGTGGGGCCGGCGATCCGGCCCCACTAACACGGGGGAAACCAGGTTTCCCCCGTGAGCCCCCTTCTTAAAGGCGCGTTTTCCCATGGGGGCGCTGTGAGGCGGCGCCGGGCCAAGCCCGGCCCCGCGACGCATTACTTGATCTCGACGCTCGCTCCCGCCTCTTCGAGCTGGCCCTTGATCGAGTCGGCCTCTTCCTTTTCGACGCCTTCCTTGACTTCCTTCGGCGCCGAGTCGACCAGATCCTTGGCCTCCTTGAGGCCGAGGCCCGTGATCGCGCGGACGACCTTGATCACCTGGATTTTCTTGTCACCCGCGCCCGTGAGCACGACGTCGAACGCCGTCTGCTCCTCGGCGGCTGCGCCGTCACCGGCCGCGGCTGCCCCCGGCGCGGCGACTGCGACCGGAGCGGCGGCGGTCACGCCCCACTCCTCCTCCAGCTTGTTCTTCAGCTCGACGAGCTCGAGCACGGTCATCTTCCCGAGCTCGTCGACCAGCTTCGACGTATCAGTTGCCATCTAGTCCTTCCCGTCCGCAGCCTCCGGCTGCGGACTAGCTTCGTTGCTTTCTTCCTCTGTTGGTGATTCCTCGGGAGCCTCACTAGCTGCGGGCGGCTCGCCGTCCGCTGCTAGCTGCTTGATCCGCGCGTCGATCACGTTGACGAGATCGCGGAGCGGCGCGTCGAACAGGCCGACGATCGTGGCCATCGGCGCGGCCAGCGCTCCGGCGAGCTGTGCGCGCAGGACGTCGGTCGGCGGCAGCGAGGCGAGGCTCTTGACGTCGCCCTCCGTGATCGTCTTGCCGTCGAGCAGGCCCCCGCGGATCACGAGCACGCGGCCGACGCTCGCGACGTCGTTCAGGACCTTGGCGGCGGCGGCAGGGTCTGCATCGTCGTCGAGAAAGGCGATCGCCGTCGGGCCGTCGATCAGCTCGAGCAGATCCTTGCTCCCGGCCTGCTCGGCCGCGAGCTTCGTCAGCGTGTTCTTGACGACCGTGTAGCGCACGCCGTGCTCGAGCAGCTTCGTGCGCAGCTCGTCGATTTCGGTCACCGACAGCCCGCGGTAGTCGGTGACGATCAGTGACTGCGTCTCGCGAAGCCGCTCGGTCAGCTCCGAGACGGTTCGTTCCTTGTCCTTCTTCAGCATCTGTTCCTCCTGGGAGAAAAACTCGGCCCGCCTTGAGGCGGGCCGATAGAAACCTGTGAGGTTCTGATCAGCCGCCTCGACCGGGCTTCTGCCTTTCGGCTGCCGGTTGTCTTTGGCGACGACGATTAGGCGGTTGTAACGGTTTGCTCTTCCTCCAACTCTTCGAGAATGCCTCTGGTCTGGGCCGGGTCGATGTGCAAGCCCGGGCCCATCGTAGTCGTCAGTGTGACCGTCCGGATGTAGCGGCCCTTCGCCGCGGCGGGCTTCGCGCGCACGATCTCGTCCACGAGCGCCGCGTAGTTCTCGACCAGCTGACGCTCGTCGAAGCTCTTCTTGCCGATCACGACGTGGACGTTCGCGCCCCGGTCGGTTCGGTACTCGAGCTTGCCCGCCTTCGACTCGCTCACGGCCTTGGCGACGTCCATCGTGACCGTGCCGGTCTTCGGGTTGGGCATCTTCCCGCGCGGGCCGAGGATGCGGCCGAGCTTGCCGACGACGCCCATCTGGTCCGGCGTCGCGACCGCGACGTCGAAATCGTCGAAGCCTTCCTCGATCCTGGTGGCGAGATCGGCCGAGCCGACGATGTCTGCCCCGGCCTCCTGCGCCTCCCGGGCCTTCTCGCCCTCGGCGAAGACGGCGACGCGGACGTCGCGTCCCGTTCCGTGCGGGAGCATCAGCGTGCCGCGAAGCTGCTGGTCGGCATGCCGGACGTTGAGGCCGAGCCGGAAGTGAACCTCGACGCTCTCGTCGAACTTCGCCGTCTCAAAGGCCTTCATCGTCCGGATCGCCTCGACCGGCGAATACAGCTGCTCGCGGTCGATCTGGCCGAGCGCCTGCCTGTATGCCTTTCCATGACTCACGCGTCTACCTCCACACCCATTGATCTGGCCGTGCCGGCCACCACCTTCATCGCCTGCTCGACATCGCGCGCGTTCAGGTCCTCGAGCTTGACCTCGGCGATGTTCTGCAGCTGCCTGCGACTCAGCCGGCCGACCTTCTCCCGGTTCGGCTCGCCGGAGCCCTTCTCGATGTTGAGCGCCTCCTTGATCAGGACGGCGGCCGGGGGCGTCTTCGTGATGAACGTGAAGGAGCGGTCCTCGAAGACCGTAATCTCGACCGGCGTGATCCGGCCGTTCGCCTGCGCCGTCTGCGCGTTGAACGCCTTGCAGAACTCCATGATGTTGACGCCGTGCTGGCCGAGCGCAGGGCCGACCGGGGGCGCAGGGTTCGCCTGCCCGCCGGGTATTTGCAGCTTTATGAGGGTCAAGACTTTCTTCGCCATTAGCTGACTGCCGCGTCCTCGTGAAGTCCAACCGCGGGACGGCATTCATGCTGTCCCGCACGTCGGGCACCGGCCGAAGGCGAGGCGTCCGACGTGCGTTGGACAACGCTCATGTGCGGGACAGGATGAATCCTGTCCCGCGATCTCGCGGGCAGTCCGGGGCAGTGGTTAGTCAATCTTCTTCACCTGGTCGAAGCCGAGCTCTACCGGGACTTGCCGCTCGAAGATGTCCACCAGAACCTTCAGCTTCTGCTGCTCGGGGTTGACGTCGACGATCTCGCCGTCGAAGTCCGACAGCGGCCCGGACGTCACCTTGACGGACTCGCCGAGCGAGAACTCCACCTGCGCGCGAGCGCGCTCCGCCGCACCCGTTCCGGTGTGGAGGATGCGGTCGACCTCACCCTGCGACAGCGGCAGCGGCGCCGGCGGCGTGCCTGCTCCGACGAAGCCTGTCACGCCCGGCGTGTTCTTCACCAGCGTCCACGCTTCGTCGTCGAGGTCCATGTTCACGAGCACGTAGCCCGGCAGCACGCGCTTCTCGATCTGGACCTTCTGCCCGTCCTTGGTCTCGATCACCTGATCGGTCGGCACGACGACCCGGCGGAAGTTCCGGCCCATGTGCATCGACTGGATGCGGTGCTCGAGGTTCTGGCGAACCTTGTTCTCGTGTCCGGAATAGGTGTTGATGACGTACCAGCGAAACATCGGCTGTCCTTACTTGAGGAAGACTTGCTCCACGAGGCGCCTCAGAACAAGATCGGCGCCCCAGAGGTAGATGCCCACGATAGTACAGGCGATCAGAACGACCACCGTTCCCTGGATCACCTGGTTCTGCGAGGGCCACTCGACCTTCTTCAGCTCGGCCCACGACTCGCCGACGAAGCGGACGCCTGGGATCCGTCGTTCGACCGGGGCCCTCGGAGCCTCCGGCCGAACCGCGCGGACCGGCTGCCGCGCAGCCGGCTGCGGGCGCGCGATCGCGGCCGCGTCGCCGGACTCGATCCGCTGGGCGCGGCGCGCCCGACGCTGCGCACGGGTCTGGCGGGCCACTACCTCGTCTCCCGGTGCGGCGTGTGGCGACCGCACCAGCGGCAGTACTTGCGGAACTCCACGCGGTCAGGCGTGTTCCGCTTCGACTTGCTCGTCTGGTAGTTGCGCCGCTTGCACTCCGTGCAGGCGAGCGTGATTGCGACTCTGACTCCGGTTGCCATCTCTCGGTCTCTAGGAAGAAGAAGGACGAGTCGGGTAACCGCGATTCACCCGACGCGATGGAGTGATTCTAGCGACGGCGCTCTCCTACTGCGCCAAGACGACCGCCGCGCGGGCTCGGCTGCCCGCCCGCGGGTCGGTGACGAGCACCGTGTAGACGCCGAGCGGATCGGCCGCGACGGTGGGAAAGCGGACGGCGCGCCCCCGCGCGGAACGAAGATCGGGCCGAACGGACCGCCGGACACGAACGCCTCTTTGGTGCGCGTCGTAAACGAAAAGGTCTTGGTCGTTCCGGTCGGCCGGGTGAAGGTCCCCGTGATGCGCCGTCCGGCGAGAAAGCCCGAGGTGAAGAGGAGGAACAGGTCGCCCGGCTTGCCCGTGCTCGGCATGAACTGCGCCACCGGCGCGGCGACGTAGAAGTTGACGCAGACTCGGTTGACCCGCGGCACCTTCGGACGGGTGTCGCGCTGGCGAAAGCACATCCGCGAGGTCACGCCGGCATCGACGAGGCCGATCGGCTTCGTGAGCCGGAAGACGAAGCCGCCCTTCCGGAGCGGGAGGAACTTGAACGACCTGAAGGGTCGGGCTGCCGAGGACGAGACGAAGTAGGTCGCGTCCACGCGCCGGCCGGGCTGCCAGCCGCTGCCCTTGAAGAGGAACACGGTGTTGACGTCGCCCGTGCGCGGCGAGAACTTGACCTCCTGCGCGCGAGCGCCCGCGGCGAGCACGAGTCCGAGGAGGAGCATCGCTAGACTGAGCCCGCCGAGGCGGCGTAGCTCAGTGGTTAGAGCGGCGGACTCATAACCCGCAGGTCGGTGGTTCGAATCCACCCGCCGCTACCTCGTCTGCTCCGTCCTAGCGCGCCATGCCGAGGGCCTTCACGACCTTGAGCGGCGCCTTCGCCGTCCCCTCTCCCCGGAGCAGGGCATCGGCGAACCGCCATACGGGCGGCAGGCGTGCGAAGCCGTAGACGAGCCTCGGGAAGCGGTCGAGTGCCCGCTTCGCGGCCCACGAAGCGGAGGCCTGCGAGGAGAGCGCACCGGTAAGGGCGCCGGCATAGGGCCCGAGCGTGTCCGCCCGCCCGACGATCAGGTCGAGAGCAGCTTCGCTTGCGAGGCGTGCGCTCACGAACCCCTCATACATCCCGTCGCCCGAGAGCGGGTCAACGAGGCCCGCGGCGTCGCCGACGACCAGTGCACGTCCGCGTACGAGCGCGTCCTGTGGGCGCCTGAGAGGAAGGCGGTAGCCGCGCAGCGATCCGACCTCCCCTTCCGGGATGTCGTGCGCGGCGCAGAGCCGCCGCAGATGGTCGCGAAGTCGCGGCCCCTCGGACTCCCAGCCCCCGACCCCGACGTTGACGTGGTCGCCCTTGGCAAAGACCCAGCCGTACCCGCCCGGTACGACGCCGAGCTCGAGCACCGCGCGGCCCCGGTATCTCTTCGCGCGCGCGTAACGGTAGGGGACGTTCCCTTCCAGCGCGACCCCGTAGCGGTAGCTCGTGTCGAGCCCGAGGGAGCGGCCCGCGACCCCGTTGACCCCGTCGGCCCCGATCACGACCGAGGCGCGGATCGTCTCGCCGCCGACGGTCACGCTCCCGGCGGGATCGACCGCGGTGACCTTGGCGCCGTCCCGGAACTCGGCCCCGGCCGCAGCGGCCTGCTCGGCCAGGAACGCGTCGAGCCGGCGGCGCTGGGTCATGAGGATGATCGTCGAGGCCCCGCGCCGCTCGAACCGGTGGCGGTAGCGGAAGCCGAACTCGAATTTGTCGACCACGTCCTCGACCACCGGGTCGACGGCGATCGGCAGCTCCCGGATCGCGCGGTACGTCAGCCCGCCGCCGCAGGGCTTGTCGCGGGGGAAGCGGGCGCGGTCGAGCAGGAGCACCGAAGCGCCCGCTTCGGCGAGGTGGTAGGCAGTGACGGACCCCGCGGGACCGGCGCCGACCACAATCGCGTCGTACGACATCACGAAGACGAAGGCTACAATTCCCGTTCCTGGGGGGTGTGCCCGAGCGGCCAAAGGGAACGGGCTGTAAACCCGTCGGCTCAGCCTACGGAGGTTCGAATCCTCCCGCCCCCATTCGTTGTAATTTGCACAATACGCCCTCGGTAGCGTTTCGTCCGTGAATCATCCTGAGCTGCTACATCGACACGGTCGCCGACTCCATAGCCATCCGCATTCCCGGAGACACCGCCACCTCATTTCGCTTCGCGCCTCCTCTCCAGCCGAGCGAGGCGCGCGCGAGCACGGACATCACCACGGGCATGCTCTTCGTGATGCTCACGACCACGGGCATTCGCACGGGCTCGTCGACCCGTCCATCATCCGGTCTCGCGCCGGCATTCGCGCCGTCGCGCTAAGTCTCGGAGTCCTTGGCTTGACAGCCGCGGTCCAGCTCGCCATCTTTATTGTCTCGAACTCGGTTGCGCTGGCTAGCCGACCTGATCCACAACTTCGGCGATGCACTCACCGCCCTGCCGCTCGGAATCGCGTTCTTCCTCCGCAGTGGGCGTGCCGAACGCTGGGCCGGTCTAGCTGTCGTGTTAGCGATCTTCATCAGCGCCTGTGTCGCACTGTACGAGACGATCGTCCGTCTGATTCACCCACAGGAACTGGGACATCTGTGGGTTCTCGCCACAGCCGGAGCAATCGGCTTCCTCGGCAACGAGATCGCGGCCCAGATCCGGCTCCGAGCGGGACGCAAGCTCACGAGTCCCGCCCTGATCGCTGACGGAAACCACGCGCGCGTCGACGGGTTCGTCTCCCTGGGCGTCATCGTCAGCGCGGTGGTCGTCGCCTCGGGCGCGCCCGTCGGAGACCCGATCATCGGGCTCTTGATTACGCTCGTGATCCTCAGGATCACCTGGGACTCGTGGATCACCGTGCGCCATAGCCAAGGCGCGTGGGACGAACCCTCTGATCAGTGAAGCGCGAGGCCCACTCCGGCCGCGAGTACGACCAAGGCTGGTTCTGGAACCTTCATCCATCGCTGCAGCAGTAGCGCAAGGGCCACGATTCCGATCGTTGCCGACAGCCAGCCGGAGATCGTCTGGCGGCCGATCACGATTGCGGCACCTGCGATGGCGCCGGCGGCGGCGGCAGTTGCGCCCTTGACGAATCCCTGCACTCGCGGATGTTTCTCAAAGCGCCGAAAGAGACGGCCGGGAACTACTACGAATAGGTACGTCGGCGTGAAGAGCGCGACCGTCGCGACGACGGCGCCTACCACCCCCGCGACGAGGTAGCCGGCGAAGGTTCCCATGATCACGACGGGACCGGGGCTGATCAGGCCCATCGCGACCGCGTCCGTGAGCTGCTGCTCGGTCAGCCAATGGTGCGTCTCGACGAGTCCGTGGTGGAGGAACGGGACGACCGCAAGGCCGGAGCCGAATGTCAACGCGCTCGCCTCCACGAAGAAGAGCGCCATCGCCCCGAGCGAAGTGCCGGCGGCCAGCCAGACGAACCCCTTCACCGCGGCGAGCGGAAGCGGCGCCAGGGCGCCGAGCTGGTTGCGTAGGCGTGGGATGCCGCCGCCGTAGTAGATGGCGCCGAACAGGGCGGCCCCGATGAAGAGCCAGATGATCTCCGCGCCGGAAATCACGGTCGCGGTGCACACGATCGCCGCGATCGCCCAGAGCAAAGGATCCTGCTTGTTCGTCGTTCGCGCCAGCTTGTATGCGGCGATCGCGATGATCGCCATCACCGCCGGCCCGACCCCGAAGAAGATGCTCTCGACCTGCGAGAGCCCCTGGTAGTGGGCGTAGAGGGCGGCGACCGCCGTTACGAGCAGGAACGGCGGAACGACGAACGGGAGCGCGACCAGGAAGGCGCCAAGCGCGCCGCGCTCGAGGTAGCCGAGCCACATCGCCAGCTGCGCCGCGAGCGGCCCCGGCATCGTCTGCGCGATCGCCAGGCCCTGCTGGTACTCGTCTTCCGTGTACCACCCGCGATTCTCGACGAGGTCGCGATGCATATAGCCGGCCAGGGCGATCGGGCCGCCGAAGCCGAACGATCCGAGGCCGAGGAAGTACCGGAAGAGGCCGGGGAGGCTGCGCTCGCGGTCCGCTCGCCGGTCAGCCACGACCGTCTCACCGCCGCTCATTGCCTAAGGCTACGGGACGGCTGCTCCGTGTGGCTACCTCACAGAGGAACCCTCGTCGGAAGCCGGCTTTTCGTTCGAGGCCTGACTTTGCGACGATTTGTACCTGTGAGAAGATAGAGGAGGCCGGAGAGGGGTTCAGGAGGGTTTGAAAGAAGTCCTCTCAGGCCCACCTCGCTTCCCCGACCGGCGGTGGCTCCCGCCGGGCGAAGCCCAGCTCCAAATTGACACGGAGAGGGCTAAGCCCTCTCGCGCCAATTTCGAAATCGTAGTCACGGCAGAGTCCGGCAGAGCTGGACTCTGCCGAGCCTCGCGCCGCGTCAGGAAACCAGGAGCGCCTCTAACTGCATGCTTTTCGGCACTCGGAGCACGTGCCGCTGACCTCGACCGTGTGAGCTGAGACCGTGAAGTCGTGAGCGTCGGCGAGGCCGGCCAGCCACGGCTCGAGATCGCAGTCGCCGAGCTCGACCACACGGTGGCACTCGGTGCAGACCAGATGGTGATGGTGGCCCTCGCCGCACAGCCGGTAGCACGACTCGCGGGGACGGTGGCTGAGCTCGTCGACAACTCCTCGCTCGCTGAGCGCTCCCAGCGCCCGGTACACGGTCGCCAGGCCTACGTGCTCGCCTTTCTTGCGCAACGCGTCATGGACTTCCTGCGCCGTCGCGTCGTCCTCCTCCTCGGCCAGCGCCGCAAGGACAGCGACCCGCTGGCGCGTCGCGCGCAGGCCGTGACGGGCGAGCAGCTCGGCGGGATCCACGGCCATGTGATTAGGATACCGCTCAGATGCGACTGAGAATCGTTCTCATGATGATCCTCGCACCCCTCGCCCTGGCCGCTTGCGGGTCGAAGGGCGGCGGTGGCGGAGGTGGCAAGCAGGTCGTTGCCGCCTTCTACCCCCTTGCCTTCGCCGCCGAGCAGATCGATCCGAGCGTCTCGGTCGAGAACCTGACGCCGCCGGGCGCCGAGCCGCACGACCTCGAGGTCTCGCCGAGCGACGTCGAGAAGATCCGCTCGGCCGACCTCGTGCTGCTGCTCGGCCAGGGCTTCCAGCCACAGCTGGAGGACGCCGCCGGGACAGGCAAGAAGGTCTTGCTCCTGCTCGATACGCCGGGCCTGAACCTGAGACCGGGTGACCCACACGTGTGGCTCGATCCGAGCCGCTACGCCCTGCTCGTCCGCCGGATGGGATCCGCGCTCGGACGTCCGCAGGCCGCCGAGCGCTTGATCGCCAAGCTGCACACGCTCGACCGTGAATACCGGACCGGGCTGGCCCACTGTGCCCGCAAGGAGATCGTCACCAGCCACGAGGCGTTCGGCTATCTCGCCCAGCGTTACGGGCTCGAGCAGGTCGCAATTACCGGGATCAGCCCGGAAGCCGAGCCGACGCCGCAGAAGCTCGCGGACGCGATCGCAACCGTGCGCCGGACGCACGCGACGACCGTCTTCTTCGAGACGCTCGTATCGCCGCGCCTTGCCGACACGGTCGCGCGTGAGACCGGAGCGACGACTGCGGTGCTGAACCCGATCGAAGGCCTCACGCCCGAGGAGCAGAAGGGCGGCGCGGACTACTTCTCTCTCATGCGGGCGAACCTCGCCGACCTGCGGCAGGCGCTCGGATGCCGCTAGCTGCCGAGCTCCGCAAGGTCTCCTTCGCGTACCCCGGAGGCCCGACGGTGCTTCAGGACGTCGACCTCGCCATCGAGGAGGGCGAGTTCGTGGCGATCGCGGGCCCGAACGGCGGCGGCAAGACGACGCTGCTGCGAATTGCGCTCGGACTCGAACGCCCGACCCAAGGCGAGGCGCTTCTCTTCGGCGAGCCTGCGACGCGCTTTCGCGGCCGCGCACGGATCGGCTACCTGGCCCAGCGGACCCAGCTCGGGATCGACGCGCCCGTGAGCGTCCGGGAGGTCGCCACCGCCGGCACCGCCCCTCGCCGCAGTCTGGTCGGCCCGCTCCGCCCCGGCGACCGTGCCGCCGTCGAGGAGGCGCTCGAGCTTGTCGGCCTGGCGGACCGCGCGGGTGCCCCGCTCGCGACCCTCTCGGGCGGCATGCAGCAGCGCGCCTTCATCGCCAAGGCGCTCGCGGCCAGGCCGGACTTGCTCGTGCTCGACGAGCCGACCGCCGGCGTCGACGCGGACGCCCAGGAGGCCTTCGCCTCGCTGCTCGACCGGCTGCATCGCGAGCTCGGCGTCACGATCCTGTTCGTCTCCCACGAGTTCGGAGCGGTCGAGCGCTTCGTGCAACGCCTCGTCCTCGTGCGCGGAGCGATTGTCTTCGACGGCCCCCCGTCCTCCCTCCCCGGCCGCTGGCACGACCCGTCCCATGTCCATCTTTGACGCCGACTTCATGCGGCTCGCCTTCGCGGCGGGGGCGGTCGTGGGAGTGCTCGCACCAGCCGTCGGGTTCTTCCTCGTCCAGCGCCGGATGAGCCTGATCGGCGACGGGATCGGGCACGTCGCGTTCGCGGGCGTCGCCCTCGGCTACCTGCTCGGCATCTCGCCCGTCGCAACGGCGCTCGTCGCGTCAGTCGCGGGCGCGGTAACGGTCGAGTGGCTGCGCGCACACCGGCAGGCGGCCGGCGACCAGGCTCTGGCGCTCCTCTTCTACACCGGGATCGCGGCCGGGGTCGTGTTCGTCTCGGCGGCGGGGGCCCTGAACGCGAACCTGTTCACGTTCCTGTTCGGCTCGATCCTCACGGTCACGCACGGCGACATCCTGCTCGTCGCCATCCTCGGAGCCGTCGGCCTGACGGTGATCGCGGGCCTCTACCAAGCGCTCGTCGCGGTCGCCCTCGACGAGGAAGGGGCCCGGGTCAGCGGCGTCAAGGTGCCGCTCCTGAACGTCACGCTGGCCGCGCTCACAGGCGTGACGGTGGGTGTCTCGATGCGGATCGTTGGGATCCTCCTGATCGCGGCGCTGATGGTGCTGCCCGTGATCGCGGCCAGCCGGATCGGCTGGAGCATCCGTTCGACGCTCTTGCTCTCGTGCGCGATCGGGCTGGTCTCGGTCTTCGTCGGGCTCACGATTTCGTACTACGGCGACCTTGCTCCGGGCGGGGCGATCGTGCTCGTCGCGGCGGGCTCATTCGTGGTCGCGAGCGCGGTTTCGCCAACGGTTCGCCGTTTTCGTCGGTAGGGTTCGGCGGTCCGAGCGCGAACCGGGGCATCTACGCGACTCCATCTGACAACTGCCCGAGCGATTGTCGCTCTGCTTTTGCTCGGCCTTGCGGCCGGGGCGGCTTCGGCATCCCCCGGCGCGCCTGACGGCACCGGCTCGTCGGGTGCCGGGACGGTGCAGCCGAAGCCGAAGCCCACGCCCGCGACCGGCTCGATCGGCGCGCAGGCGGTCACGATCGCGAAGCGCTATCTCGGCATCAAGTACGTCTGGGCGGGAGCGAGCCCGAAGAAGGGATTCGACTGCTCCGGGCTGACCATGTACGTCTATGCGCAGCTCGGCATCACCCTCCCGCACTACAGCGGCGACCAGTGGAAGTCGGGCTTCCGGGTCGACAAGAGCCAGCTGAAGCCCGGCGACCTCGTCTTCTTCTACGGAAGCAAGGAGCCGCAGCACGAGGGCATGTACGTCGGCGACGGCAAGTTCATCCACGCGCCCCACAAGGGCGACGTGGTCAAGATCTCGAAGCTCACCGACGGCAACTACCCCAACGCGTACGTGGGCGCGGTCCGGCCGTACGGGCTCGGTCCGCCGATCGTGTTCCCAGTCGTCGGCAGGACGCAGTACTCGAACACCTTCAACTCGACGCCGAAGGGCCTCCTTCCCGGCAACGACGTGATCGCGCCGCGCAAGTCGCTCGCGGTCGCGGCCGAGGCCGGGCAGATCAAGATCTGGACGAAGTCGAAGCCGGGCGGCTGCATGCTCTACCTGTACGGGAAGAGCGGCACGACGTACGAGTATCTCCATCTCAACAACGACGTCTCGAGCCGCAACGACAACTCGGGGAAGTGCATCGCCGGGACGGCCTACGCGCCCGGGCTCCTGACCGGCCAGAAGGTGCAGGCTGGTCAGCTGCTCGGCTTCGTCGGCGACTCGGGGGTCGCGAACGGGACGCAGCCGCATCTCCACTTCGAGGTCCACCGCGGCGGCCAGCCGGTCAACCCGTACCCGTTCCTCAACCGCGCTCAGCGGCCGCTCTTCGCGGTGCTCCCGGGAGCCAACTTCACGCTCAACCTCGACGGCAAGGTCGTCGCCCGGACGAACACGACGCTCACGTTCGCCATCACCACCCTGCGGGCCTGGCCGGGGGGATTCAAGCTCTCGAACGTGGGCCGGAACGTAACCGTGAAGGTCTCCGAGACCGCCGACATCGAGCTGGCCGCGCCCGACCTCGCCTCCGCGAACACGCCTACGACGCTCCTGACCGCGCAAAGGGGACAGCCGGTCTCCGTGAAGACCCCGCCGTCCGCACCCACGCTCCAGGCGCTGCTCGGAAAGAGCGGCGCGCTGCAGGCCTCCGAGATCATCCTCGGCGCGATCCAGTAGCGTCCGGCGCTAAGCTCCGCCGCTCGTGATCGACCCCGGGCTCGGAGCGGTCCTGCTTGCCGTCGCGCTTGCCGGCATCTGCGGGCTCCCCGCGCTCCACAAGGCGGCTCGGCTGCGGCGCGACGCGAAGCGGATCTGCCTCAGCTGCGGCCGCAGGCTCGTGAGGGGAGTGCGCCAGTGCGCCTGCGACCCGTAGCCCGCGGGCGGCTCGTGACTCTGGTCGTCTACGGGCTCGCGTCCGCGATCTACATCGCGGTCGGGGTCTTCTTCGTCGACTTCATGCTCTCCGTCGTTGTCGCGATGGCCTATCTCCTCGTCGCGGCGTGGCTCGTGCCCGCCGCCGTCCGCCGCTGGCTATGAGTTGGGCCGCTCACGATCTGGAGCCGTATGCCGTGCAGCGGCACGTCGGGATCAAGCTCGCATTCGTCCCGCTCCTGATCGGCTCGTACGCCCCGGACCTGATGACGAAGTGGTTCGTCTACGGCGTCCACATCTTCGGCCACGAGTTCAAAGCCTCCGATCCGGTTCAGTTCCACCGCGGCTGGCCCGGGATGGGGTTCACCCATTCGCTCCTCTGGGGCGTCGTCATCGGCCTGATCATCTGGAAGGGCTTCGGCAGCAAGCTCTGGGGAGTCAGCTTCCTGGTCGGGCAGTGGGCGCACGCGATCACGGACACCGGCGACACGGTCGGGACAATGCTGCTCTTCCCCTGGACGCACCACTTCGCGATCGGAGCCTGGGCCTACGCGGGGCAGACGGGCCGGCTCACGGACGCGGCCGCGTACTTCAGCGGGCTCGGGTCGATGTGGGACCTCGTCTTCCTTCTGTACGGGCTCTACAGCTGGCGCGTCCTCACCGGACGCTACTTCGACACGTACATCTTCGCTGCCGACCACCGATTCTGGGGCTGGCTGCACAAGTTCATCGGCCGCGACGGGCTGCTGGCCCTGTATCGCGCCGCGTTCTTCTACGGCTCATGCCGCTGGATCGCGTGGACGATCTGGGCGCACGTCGTCCATCACTATCCCTACGACCTCAGCTGGGGCGGCCCACACTGGATCCAGGCGGCAACGCCCTAAGTTACAGGCTATTTCTCGCGGGACCCGAGCCCACGGCGTTTGCGAACCGTCCCGCCAGCCTGCTAGGTTGGCGCGTTCATGACGCACCCGCCCTTCTCCGGGCGCCTGCGGGAGCGGGCGGCCGGAGGTCGTCATAAACGAAGGACGAGAAGCGCCTTCTGCCTGCTGATCGTCTCCGCCGCGGCGCTCGCGGCCGCCGCGCCGGCTCTTGCCGACCCCTCTGGCGTTGCCGCCAAGCAGGCGGAAGTTCAGAGCGTGCTCAATCAGATCCAGCAGCTGGACGGCAGCCTCGAGCGGGCGATCGAGGCGTACAACCTCGCGACCGACAGGCTCCAGCAGATCGAGGGAGATTTGCAAACGAACACGCGGGAGCTGCACATCGCGAAGGCGAACCTGCACCGC
>WNGB01003150.1_pt1 | contig 51967 bp, 47 predicted proteins | sample 5400681 | NCBI WGS metagenome assembly WNGB01 (sample SAMN13153367, study PRJNA577476) | soil metagenome | isolation source: 115 cm soil or saprolite under grassland replicate 2 | place: USA:California | collected 2016-06-15
GTCCTTGGGACCCTTCCTGACCGCCCGCTGCTCGCTGCCGTCCTGGATCCAGCGCGCGTCGCAGCTGGAGCAGAAGGCGTGTGGGTGCAGGCTGATCAGGATCGTGATGCGGGCCGATGCGCACAGTGGGCAGCGTGGCCTGATCGCCATCCGCCTTCTCCCGGTGCGTGGCCGCCACGGCCGTTCATCGGCCGTGGCGGGCGCTCCTTGGCCGATGCGTCGGCCTGGCGTCTCGGGGAGAATGCAGGTCCCAGGTGCGTGAACGGCATTCACGTGCCGAGTGGTTTGGACTCTATGGTAAACATCGTTCACTGTCAAGATCATCGTTCAGGAGACGTGAACATAGTGGAGCGCCGGATGGCATCGCCCAGCCAGCGCCCGGGCGACGACCCGGCGCGCCCGCTGACGGGCTGAGGGTCGCGCTGGCACTGTTGCATTGAGGCCGAGGGCGTCGTCGAACCTCAACGGAGTGGAGGTCCTTCCCTGTACTGAGGCAGATAGAACGGCTTGAACTAGACGATCAGGAACACGGTCTGGGCCATTTGAGCACCCAAGTGGAGGGCATCAGATCAGCCGATCGCTCAATGCAACAGCGCCCCGAGCGGTTTCACCCTCACTACACGCCCAGGCACGCCTCCTGGTTGAACCAGGCGGAGCTGTTCTTCTCGATCCGTACCCGGCGGCTGCTCAAGCGTGGGGAGTTCGCCTCAGTCACCGGCTGGTCGACCGGATCATGGCGTTCATCGTCGAGTACAACCATACTGCCGGGCCCATACTGCCGTCCCCTGCAGGCCGCCTGAGCATGTCCGAGGAGCTGGTGCGGGGCTGCAGGAGCATCGCGCCAGCATCACCTGATGATGAGCTGGCCCTGCATCGCCGTGGGGTGGATGTCGCAGCGGAAGAAATACCTGCCGGCCCGCAGCGCGGGCACCCGGTAGGCAACGGTCCTGGGGCCGCGGAAGACCTCGCCCTGGAAGGGCTTGCCCGTGACCGCGGCCAGGCAGGCGGGGTCAAACGCGATGTTCCTGGCGGTGAGCTGCGCGGTGGTGACGCGGGCGGGGCACCCCTGCCCCGGCGCGAGCGTCGAGGTGCTCGGTGTCGGTGCGGCAGGTTGCCAAGGGCGCAGCAGCGGCACGGCCACCGCCCCGCCGGCAAGGGCCATGGCGAGCAGGACGGCACCCGCGGCGTGCCGTCGGCGCTGCCGGCGCCCTCGCCGCACGATGTCGTCTGGGGCGGGGACGACCGCGGGCTCGGCGACCTCGGTCGCGGCGCGCTGCAAGCGGGCGGTCAGCTCATCCACTACTGGAGACCTCCTCGGGATCCAGCGCCAAGCGGCGGGCCAGCGCCCTGCGGCCACGCGCCAGGCGCGTCTTCACCGTGCCGACCGGCAGGCGCAGCTCGCGGGCGACCTCCGCCACCGGCAGCCCGACAAGGTGGTGGAGGACCAGCACCTGCCGCTGGGCGACCGGCAGCGCGCGCAGCGCAACCAGCAGGTCGACGGTCTCAGCCGACAGCTCTGCTGCGGCCGGGGCGGATCCGAGCCTCAGCAGTGCGGCCGTGCGGCGGCGCAGCCGCCGGGCGGCCATCCGGGTCAGGTTGAGCGCCACCCGTCGCACCCACGCCTCGGGCGCCTCGTAGCTGCGCAGCCGGCGCCAGCGCACCGCAGCCCGGGCGAACGCCTCCTGCAGGGCGTCCTCGGCCTCGGCGCGATCCCCGCTGAGGAGCACCAGCTGCCCGAGCAGCCGCTGATAGGTGGCGGCATAGAAGGCGCTGAACTCCTCGTCGGCCATGCCCTGCCTCCCGGCCTCACAGCGGGCGTGCAAGAGACATGCCGCCGCAGCGGCCCAGCTGGTTCCCTGACCGCCAGGGTCACGTCAGCTTGCGGCGAAGTGCGGGCGGCCTGGATGCCCCAGCACAGTGGGTCCGGCTCGACGGAGGAACTCGTCGCCTACATCATTCGCACCGCCGGCCCGCTCCGCTGATCTCCATGGCCGCCTCCCGGCATCCCGGGCACGTCCGCAGAACTTCCGCAGGGCTGCACTAGTGGCAACCTCGTGGTCGGCGTGGTCGGCCGATGCGATCCTTACCGTCCGGTGGGTCTTCGGTCCGGACCTCGGTCGGCGGCAACGGTCCTCCCCGCGCCGGTTACGCTGTCCACGGTGGCGTGCCCACGCGGGCTTGTGCTACGCGACGGTCCTCCTGCTGGTGAGGAAGTACACGAGCAGCGCCGCGAGCGCGACCTCCAGGATGATCGCGATCAGCCAGCCCGCGCCGATGAGCCCGGCGATCAGGCCCCCGACCAGCGCGCCCGCGAGCCCCACGCCGATCGTGGAAACAATGCTCATCGGGTTGGGGCCGGGCACCACCAGGCGTGCCAGCGCGCCGACGATCAGGCCGGTGATGATCAGGCTGATGATGTAGCCGATCCATCCCATGACAGCAGTCTCCCTACTTGCTACTTGGCGGCTTCGGGCGAACAACTCGGCCGCAGCAGACCTGCCCCACCCCGCCCGGCAGCGCGGTACGGTCGCCGCCCTCCGGGTGAGGCAAGCGTACATGGTGGACGCCCTATATAGCGCGCCATGCCAGCCCGCACCACCTCGTGCAGCGCCCACCATGGTCTCCCGATCGGCGTCTAGGAGTCCCAGCAGCACTGTTGCGTCTGCGGCTATCGCGGTCCGAGGAGCCAGACTGTCTGCATGAGAACCCGCCGCCCGCGCCTGCTCCCGCCCAGCCCTTCACCGGCCACACCGACAGGCTCAATGCGGTCGCCCTCGGTGAGCTGGACGGGCGACCCATCGCCATCACCGGCAGCGACGACCGCAGCATCCGTGTCTGGGACCTAGCCGAGCTACACACCCGGCTTGGTCGGCTGCGACAGCGCCTCCACCTCACGCCCCGCTCCATACTCGACACCCACACCAACCCGGTGACAAGCCTCACCCTCGGCCGCATACACAAATCCGTGCATCGTCACCGCAAGCAACGACCACAGCATCCACGTACGAGGTTGTCCCGGACTTTGTAGAACTTGAGGTGGCGGTCCCCGCCTGATGCCTGCCGTGTGGTAGGTGTCGGGCATCCGCCAAGAAGCTCGACCAGAAGGGGACCGCCACATGCCCAAGCATACGCAGCCGACCCTGCCTGCCGGACCCGAGCTGGTGCTGCCCGAGCGGGTCACGATCAGGCTGGCCGAGCTGGCCGGCGCTGCCCGTGAGGGCCTGCTCGCCCTCGCGGTCGGCACCGGGATCGGGGTGCTCGGCGAGCTGCTGGACGCCGACGCCGAGCGGCTGGTCGGCCCCAAAGGCCGCCACAACCCCACCCGGGCCGCGGTCCGCCACGGCACCCAGCCCGGCCGCCTCACCCTCGGCGGCCGCCGCGTGCGGGTCGACCGGCCGCGGGTGCGCAGCGCCGACGGCACCAGCGAGGTGTCCCTGCCGACCTGGGAGGCGTTCGCCCCGACCGAGCTGCTGGACCAGCTCACGCTCGAGCGGATGCTCGCCCGGCTGTCCACCCGCCGCTACCCGGCCGGGCTCGAGCCCGTCGGCGCCGCGGTGGAGCAGGCAGCGACGGGCACGTCGAAGTCGGCGGTCTCCCGCCGGTTCGTCGCCGCGACCGAGCACGCCCTGGCCGACCTGCTCGCCGCCGACCTGTCCGGCCTGGACCTGGTCGCCCTGCTGGTCGACGGCGTCCACGTCGGCGAGCACACCTGCGTGGTCGCGCTCGGCATCACGATCGATGGGACGAAGGTCCGCTGGGCCTGGTCGAAGGCGCCACCGAGAACGCCACCGTGGTGCGCGACCTGCTGGCCGGCTTGCGGGACCGCGGCCTGGACACGACCCGGCCGGTCCTGGTCGTCGTCGACGGCGCCAAGGCGCTGCGCCGCGCGGTCACCGACGTGTTCGACCACCCGGTCACCCAACGCTGCCAGCTCCACAAGCTCCGTCACCGACCGGCTCCCCGACGCGGTTGCCTCGACGGTGGCCAAGCGGATGCGCCGTGCCTACCACCACACCGATGCGCTGCTCGCCCAGGCCGAGCTCGAGGCGCTGGCCCGGGAGCTGGACCGCTCCCACCCCGGCGCCGCCGCGTCCTTGCGCGAAGGCCTGGCCGAGACGCTCACGATCGGCCGCCTCGGCGTGCCGCCGACCCTCGCCCGCACCCTGCGCAGCACCAACTCGATCGAGTCGATGATCGCGATCTGCCGGGATCACGCCGCCAACGTCAAGCGCTGGCGCGACGGGCAGATGGTGCTGCGCTGGGTCGCCGCCGGGATGGACCAGGCCCGCCGGCAGTTCCGCCGCGTCAACGGCCACCTCCACCTCGCGGCCCTGCGCACTGCGCTCGACGCCACGATCACCACCGTCACACCGAGCAAGGAGGATGCCGCCTGATCAGCCCCGGGCCGCCACCCAAGTTCCACGGCGAGCGGGACATCCTCCGTGCTCGAGGTCGGCCTGATCGCCGGGCTGTTCGCCGGCAGCGCGGTGGCTGGCCGAGTCGCCGCCGAGCTGCGCCGGCCTGCCCTCGCCGGCTCGATCCTGCTGTTCGGCGCGGCCATCCTCACCGTGGGCTTCAGCGCGACGCTGGCGCCGGCCGTGGCGGCGATCGCGCTCAGCGGGATCGGCAACGCCGTGTACTCGGTGATGAACCAGACCGCGCTGCTCGAAGCCAGCGACCAAGCGGTGCACGGCGCGGTCATGGCCGCCCGCTTCGCCGTCGCCCAGGCCGGCAAGGCGCTCGGCTTGGGAGCCGGCGCGGTGGTCACCGCCCGGCTGGGCGCCCGTAGCGGCTTCGCCGTGATCGGGGTCGGCCTGCTGGCGGTGGGCACCACCTACGCTTTGCACCTGCTGCGGTCCAGGACGGCCGGCTCCTGACCACAGCGCCTGACCCAACGAGCGCCCAGCGAGGGCGGCGCTCGGCTGTCCCTGCGCTCCAGCGGCCGGTTCAGCTCCCCGAGCTCGCGGTGGCATGCCATGCCTCCCGCAGGCCTTGGTAATGGCGCTGCCACCGTGCTCGGACCTCCTGCTCGCTCGGGCCCAGGTCGTAGGCCGGGGAGACCAGCGGCGAGGCGTGGTGTACGGCGACCACGACGACGGCCCGGATGCGCCGCCTTGCGTCGCTGACGCCGTCTTGCGCGAAGAACCGGACGGCCCGCTCGAACAGCGGACCGCTGGTGATCACGCTTCCCTCCCCCTTGAACCGGTAGCCGCTGCGCGCGACCGGGTCGACGACGTTGACCTCAACGGCTGGGTTGTGCCGCAGGTTGCGGACGGTTCGGGGTGAGCGCAGGTCGGCGAAGACCAGGTGCCGGTCGTCCCAGACCGCGACCGTGCCCTTGGGAGGAGGGTTGGGTGTCCCGTCCGGGCAGACGGTGGCAACGAACCCGAGGCGCTGCTCGGCGACGACCCTTCGCACGTCATCCGTCAGCAGCCCTGCTGGTGCCGCCGCGGGCAGGTGTCCTCCTTCCCTGGGCAGGTCGTCGCCGTCAGGCTCCACGGTCACGGGACATGACGAAGTCGCCACCGCATACGTGACATGACTTGGCGAAGGGGAGGGTGTCGATGGCCACGGTTCCGGTCTACCTGCTGGACTCGTTCGCTGCTCAGCGGTTCGGCGGCAACCCGGCTGGGGTGGTCCTGCTCCAGCGGCCGGCATCAGCGGCGTGGATGCAGGGCGTCGCGGCCGAGCTGGGCGCTGCGACCACCGGCTTCGTCGACCTGCCGACGGCGCGTCGGGGAGACGCGCAGGTGCGGTTCTTCACCCCGCGGCAGGAGATCGACGCGTGCGGCCACGTCACCGTCGCCATCGCGACCGTGCTGGTCGAGACGGGGACCTGGCCGCACGGTCGTGCGGCGGTGACCGCCGCCGGCGGCCGCTTCCCCTTGCTGCTCACCGAGGGCGACGACGGACGGACGCAGGTGGAGGTGCACCAGCGACTGCTGCACCTGGAGCGGATGGAGCAGGTGCCGGGGCTGGACACGGTCCTGGGGCCGGCAACGGGGTCGCGGCGGCTGCCGCCGGTCCTGGCCGGCACCGGGCTGCGCCACCTGTTGGTGCCGGTCGAGACCGTCGCCGACCTGGCGGCGTTGCCGATGGTCGACGCCGACGTCGCCTCGCTCAGTCGAGCGCTGAAGGTCGACACGATCGGGGTCTTCACGCTCGTCGAGGAGGATCGCGACCGGGTACGCGTCCGGATGCGCGACCTGTGCGCCGGCATCGGTGCCTCCGAGGAGCCAGCCAGCGGGACCACGACGGGGAGCTTGAGTTTCGCCTTGGCCGACGCCACCGTGCTGACCATGGACCGACCCCACCTGCAGGTGGAGATGGGGGTCGAAATGGGTCGGCCCAGCCGGCTGTCCGTCACCTTGGACTTCGCCGACGGGCGGCCGACCCTGGCCCGGCTGCGGGGCTTCTCCGATCGAGTCCTCGCAGGCGAGCTCGTCGCCACCGACGACACGATGCCGTGAGCGGCGATGCGGTGGGCCCACAGGATGGTGGCGTGGGGTCCCCGGCGCTCCTGCCGACGACAGCCAGGGAGCTGCCATGGATCAGACGACGCACGTGGTCGCCGGCCTGTTCGGCCGCGTGGCCGCCGGCTACGACCAGGCCGGGTTCTTGCACCAGGTCGCTGGACGGCTGGTCGCCCACGCCGACGTGCGCCCGGGGATGCGGGTCCTGGACGTGGCCTGCGGGACCGGCGCCGCGCTGCTGGAGGCGGCTCGCCGGGCCGATCGGGGCGGCTTGGCGGTCGGCATCGACGTGGCCGAGCCAATGGTCGCCCAGGCCGCGCAGCGGCTGCGCGCGCTCGGCCGCGGCCCGGCGGCAGTCGCGGTCATGGATGCTGAACAGCTCGGCCTGCGTCCAGCCTCGTTCGACGTGGTGTGCATGGCGTCGGCGGTCTACCTGCTGGCCGAGCCGACCGCGGTGCTGCGTGGCCTGCGGAAGCTGCTGCGGCCAGGTGGACGGCTGGCGGTCTCCGACTTCGGCAGTCTGGACGAACGCTGGGCTTGGAAGCACGAGCTGGTGGCCCGCTACGCCGACGCCCCGCCGGTGGAGCAGCTCGGTGGGGACCTCCACGGTCCAGCCGACCTGGAGCACCTGCTGCGCTGGACCGACGCTACCTCGGTCACCATTCAGGTCGAGCGTCTGGACGTCGTCCATGCGGACCCGGCAGCGTGGTGGGCTGAGCAGTGGACGCACGGGGAGCGGTGGGCGCTGGAGCGCATGGACGACCAAGCGCTGGCGGCCTACCAGGTAGCGGCGTTCGCGGCGATCGAAGCCTGTCGAGAAGCCGACGGTGCGATCCACTGGCGACCGGAGGTGATCTATGCCGTCGCCTCAACCTGACGGCGCTGCCACGGTAACCCACGACGGACGCCACCGCTCAGGCCGGCTGGATGCGCATGCCGTCCAGAACCGCGCGCGCCAGCTGCCGGAAGCCCGCGGGCGCGACGGCCGGGCTCTCGATGATCACCAGCACCTGGTTCGAGCCGGCGTCGAGCGCGGCGATTTCCTGGACGTGGCCCAGCAGCAGGAACTGGAATTGGGGCTTCTCGCCGGGCAGCTGCTGCTGCCTGGTGATCTCCGCGCCATGCCACCCGCCCCACTCGAGCGTCGCGCGATCGGTCCGCGTGGACCACTGGACGCCGTGGAGCCCGGCGAGGGTGACGGACCGCAGCGGCGTCGTGGACGCCAGGCACGGGTTGGCCCGCAGCCAGGCGACCATGTCCTTGGGTGCGGGCACGTAGCGCTGCCGCGAATGCGGCGCGCAGGCCGGCTGCGGCACCAATTCGGGGACGATCACGTCGATGCCGCTGAGGTCGGCGGTGAAGCGCCGACGTCGCGCCAGCTCCACCGTGAACGAGATGCGGTCCTGCGTTTGGACCTGCCAGTTGGCGTTTGGCAGCGTGAAGACCACCCGCACGCCCCTGGCCGCGTCCCACTGGTACCTGCCTGGACGCAGCCGCCCGGACGGCGGCAAGGGTAGCCCTGGTGCCAGCGTGGTGGGTGGCGCCACCGCGGCCGCGGCCGCGGTGGTCGGCGGGCTCGCCGGGCGGCCTCCTGGCGCCTGGGCGGCGGTGCAGGCAGCGAGCACCATGGCGGCGGCCACCAGCAGCGACGGCGATCGCGCCCGCCGTCGCTGCGGGCGGTCCCCTTCGACGGTGCGGGAGGCGGCGGTAGCGGGGGGCATGGTGGCAGGATTCCACGCCGCACCGGCCGCGGCCCTGTCCCCAAAACGAGGGACATGGGTCCTCGTCGCTGGAGGTCGAGCGGATCCTGGAGGTGCGGATCTGGTTCGGGACGCTGAAGATCACTGCCGCGACCGGCCGCAGCTGCCCGTCCGGGAGGGCGCCGCTCAGGCAGGCCGGTTGTGACATTCGGGCGGGCGGCGGCTCGGGTGGGTGCGACTCGACGACTCCGCCGCGCGAACCGAACTCGGTGTCGAGCACACCCACCACGCCGCCGGCAATCCCGACGACGCCCGCAGCGCGTGGTGGCAGGCCCTGGGCATCCTCGACGAGCTCGGCCACCCCGACGCCGACCAGCTCCGCGCCAAACTCCGCCACGTGAGCTACGCCCCCCCAACCCGACTATAAGGCGCCTACGCCCGGCTCGGGCTCTGACGTGCCAGGTCGCCACGGCGCCCTGCGCGGATCCGCTCGGCGTAGCCGGAGCGGCGGTAGGGTGTTCCCCATGCGGCTCACGGTGCTCGGCGGCTGCGGCGCCTGGCCGGAGGCGGGCCAGGCGTGCAGCGGCTACCTGGTTGAGCACGACGGCTTCCGGCTGCTCGTCGACCTTGGCTACGCGACCGTGCCGCGGCTCCTGCAACACGCCACCGCCGACCAGGTCGACGCGGTGTTCGTCAGCCACGGGCACCCCGACCACTGCGCCGACCTCAACCCGCTGCTGCGCGCGCGGGCACTGCGCGACGACCCGCCGCCGCCGCTGCCGCTGTACGCCCTGCCGGGCGCCCTGGACGCGGTGCTTGCCCTCGACCGCCCAGGGATGCTGGACGCCGCCTACCTGCTGCGCGAGTTCGCCGCCGGCAGCCGCTTGGAGATCGGCCCGTTTCGCGCCGAGACCCGCCCGCTGCCGCACTTCGTGCCCAACGCCGGCGTCCGGCTGGCAGCCGGCGACCGGGTCCTGGCCTACACCGGCGACAGCGGCCCGAGCCCCGAGGTGGTGGAGCTCGCCCGTGACACGGACCTGCTGGTGGCCGAGGCCAGCTACGTCGACCGGGTACCAGCGGACGCGCGGCGCTTCCTGTCCAGCGCGCGCCAGGCAGGCCATCGGGCCGCCGACGCTGGGGCGAGGCGCCTGCTGTTGACGCACCTGATGCCCGGCACGGACCCGGCCGCCGCGCTCGCCGCGGCCAGCGACCGGTACGACGACCAGGTCGGCATCGCCACCGCCGACCTCGTCCTCAACCTTCCCTGAGACTCCGGATGAGGTCCGGGTCACCGCTCCCCCGCCGGTCAACGGTGGCCAGTCGGCCGCGGCCGACGATCCGGAACTCGACGACTACCTGGACCTGTACCTCCACAACCGCGGCATCCTGCTGACGCCCTTCCACAACATGGCGCTCACCTGTCCGGCCACCACCCAAGCCGACGTCGACCTGCACACCGAGACGTTCACCGCCTGCGTCGATAGGCTGGTGGGCAGGTGACCCCATGCGGGTTGGACAGGCCGGTGGCCTGAGGAAGGGGAGTGGCCGTGCGGATCACCCTGGTCGGCGCCGCCGACCTGCCAGAGCTCCTGCCCCTGGTGCGCGCCTACTGCGACTTCTACCAGGTCGCGCCGAGCGACCAGGCCCTGCTGGAGCTGTCGCGGGCGCTGCTGGCCGACCCGCAGCAGGCGGGCTTGCAGCTCCTGGCGCGCGACGACGCCGGCAGGGCGGTCGGCTTCGCCACCGTGTTCTGGACCTGGCAGACGCTGGCCGCCGCCCGCGTCGGGGTGATGAACGACCTGTTCGTGGACGCCGAGGCACGGGGCACCGGGGTGGCCGGCGGACTCATCGACGCCTGCGTGGAGCAGTGCCGAGCGCATGGCGCGACCCAGCTCGTCTGGCAGACGGCCAGGGACAACGGCCGCGCACAGGCCCTCTACGAGCGGATCGGGGCGACTCGGGAGGATCACTGGCTCGACTACTGGCTGCCGGTCGAGCCCCGACCGCCAGCCTGAGCCAGGGCCGGCGCCCGACACCAACCCAGCGGGTCCCTATGATCGATACCTTCTTCCTGGTCAAGAGCTTCGTCACCCTGCTGGTGATCACCGACCCGGTCGGTACGATCCCAATCTTCTTGGCAATCACGGCCGAGGAGGGCGGCCGTGAGCGCAACCGGGCCGCGTGGCAGGCTGTCGCGGTGGCCGCCCTGGTCATCGCCACCTTCGCCCTGTTCGGCCAGCAGATCCTCGTCTACCTGGGAATCTCCGTGCCCAGCTTGCAGATCGCCGGCGGGTTGCTGCTACTGGTGGTTGCGCTTGACCTGCTGCGAGGGGAGATCGAGAGCCTCTCCGGCAATGCCAGGTCCAACGTCGCCTTCGTCCCACTGGGCACACCGCTGCTGGCCGGGCCCGGCGCGATCGCGGCCATCATGGTGTTCATGCGCCAAGCCGACCACGGCAACCAGCGCTTCGGGGTCGCGCTCGGGCTCCTTGGCGTGCTGGCGGTGCTGTACCTGTCGCTGCGGTTCGCCGGAGTCCTGCAGCGCATCCTGCACCAAGCTGGCATCGACCTGATCACCCGCATCTCGGGCCTGCTGTTGACCGCGATCGCGGTGCAGTTGGTGGTCGACGCGGTCCGCGAGCTCACGCGCACGGGCTTCTAGGCGTCACGAATTCTTGGGTTGTCGCTCCAGGCCGCCCCGAGCAGCGGGCCTCCGGTCCTTGGCGGCGGCCTGGTCGGCGCAATGGCCGGAGTCGGCGCCGGAGCTGGCGGCGTCGCTAAAGGAGTCGACGCGGCGGGTACAGGACGGCAGCATGCCTGGTACGGCTGGCGGGCGGCGTGGACCCTGACCGGGAGCCGCCGTCGGCGGCGGAGGGCTCGGAAGGACCAATGAGGTGCACGTGCCTGCGGTGGAAGTGGATGGCCTGGGAAAGGTCTTCAGGGGTGGCGGCCCGCGGTCGCGGCCGCTGGAGGCCGTCCGCGACCTCACGTTCGCGGTGGAGCCAGGCGAGCGGCTGGCGTACATCGGGCCGAACGGGGCAGGCAAGTCGACGTCGATCAAGATGCTCACCGGCATCCTGCACCCGACGAGAGGATCGGCCCGCGTCCTGGGTCTGACGCCGTGGACGCAGCGGCGCGAGCTTGCCCGCAGGATCGGCGCGCTGTTCGGCCAGCGCGCTCAGCTGTGGTTCGAGCTGCCGCCGCGGCAGTCGTTCGCGCTGCTCGGAAGGATCTATGGCCTCGACCGGCAGACGACTGCAGCCCGTGTCGAGGAACTCGGCGCGCTCCTGGACTGCGGGGACCTGTTCGACCTGCGGGTCCGCGGCCTCTCGCTCGGTCAGCGCATGCGCTGTGAGCTCGTGGCCGCCCTACTGCACGCGCCGGAGGTGCTGTTCCTCGACGAGCCGACCATCGGCATGGACCTGGTCGCGAAGCAGCGGTTCCGCGAGCTGATCGTGCGGCTGAACCGCGAGCGGCAGACCACGATCTTCCTCACCTCCCACGACGTCTCCGACGTCGAGCAGGTTGCCAGGAGGGTCATCGTGATCAACGGCGGCACGATCATCTACGACGACCGCGTCGCCGCGATGCGCCGGTCGGTGCTGTCGACCAAGCTGATCGAGGTCCGTTTCGAGGAACCCCCGGCGAACGGCTCGCCCCTCCTCGACGGTCTGCGCGTCCTGCGGGAGTCCGCCACCGAGTACAAGCTGGTCGTCGATACACGGCGGCAGTCGATCCGCGACGTGCTGGACGCCCTGCTCGACACCGAGCGGGTGGCGGACATCTCCGTGCTCGACCCACCCCTCGAGGACGTGATCGCCCGGATCTACGAGGCACAGCCGTGACCGGAGAGGTCCGGGGACGACCCCGCAGGGTGGCCCGGTGAGCACGGCTGCCGGCGGGCGCACGGTAGGTCCCTACGGCGCGGCGTTCGCCATGTCGGCGGGGCGCGTGCTGCGCCGGCCGGGTGAGCTGGCCGTCCGCCTGCTGTTCTACGTGGTGATCCTGCTGGTGTTCGCCGCCTTGTGGTCGGCGGCCGCTGCGGCGACCGGCGGGCACGTCGCCGGCTACTCCGCCGCCGCGCTGCTGTGGTACGTGACCGTGGCGGAGGCGGCGGTCATCGCCACCAAGCCCCGGCTGATCGAGGACATCGGCGTCGACATCGGCACCGGCGCGGTCGCCACCGAGATGCTCCGGCCCGTGTCCGTGCTGTGGTTGCGCCTGGCGAGCGAGCTCGGCGAGGCCGCGGTGCGGCTGGCCATGGCGCTGGCCATCGGCACCGCATTCACCTGGGCCGTCGGCGGTGCGCCGCCGGCGCGCGCCGCTGCGCTGCTCGCGCTGCCGTCCGCCGCACTCGCGGTCGCGGCGAACCTCGCCGCCCAGCACGCGTTCGCCGGCGCTGCGTTCTGGCTGTCCGACGCGAAGGCAACCTGGTTCCTGTACCAGAAGCTCGTCTTCCTGCTGGGCGGGATGCTGCTGCCGCTGCAGCTCTTCCCCGCCTGGCTGGAGCGCGCGGCGTGGGTGCTGCCGTTCTGGACCATGGCGTACGCCCCGGCCCGGTTGGCCGCAGGCTTGCCGCCGCAGCCGTGGCTGCTGGCCGCCCAGGCCGCGTGGCTGGTGGTGCTGGCGGGCGCCGCGGCCGTGGTGTTCCGCGCGGGCGAGCGCCACCTGGAGGTGGCGGGCGGGTGACCAGCACGCTGGCGCTGCTCGGGACGATGCGGACCGCCTTCGTGGAAGCGTGGAGCAACCGCCGCTCCTTCTGGGTGCAGGCCTCGGCGATGGTCCTCAACGACGTGGCCTGGGTGGCGTTCTGGGTGTTGTTCTTCCACAAGATCGGCCAGGTCCGCGGCTGGCGCAGCGACCAGGTCATGCTGATGTTCGCCATCCTCACCACCGTTTCGGGCCTCTCGATGGGCCTGCTGTCCAACGCGCGCAAGCTGGGACAGCTGGTGGCCGACGGCCAGCTCGACGCGGTGCTCACCCTCCCCGTCGACCCGCTCGCCTACCTGCTGGTCCGTCGCGTGGACACGGCACTCCTCGGCGACCTGGCCTTCGGGCCGGTGCTGTTCGTAGTCGCCGCGCACCCGACGCCGCAGCGGACGGTGCTGTACGTGCTCGGCGCGCTCACCGGCTCGGCGGTGTTCGTGTCGTTCGTGGTCATGCTCGGATCGGTGACGATGGTCGCCGGGGGTCGTGGCGAGCAGGCGGACCTGGGCTTCCAGGCAATGCTCATCCTGGCGTCCTACCCGCTGGACGTGTTCGGCGGCCTCACCAAGCTGATGATGTTCACGGTGATCCCCGCCGCCTTCATCACCGGGGTTCCCGTTCACCTGGTGGACCACTTCCGCTGGGCAACCCTGGCGGGGATGCTCGGCGCCGCCGTCGGGTCGGTGCTGCTCGCTCGCATCGTGTTCCGGGCCGGGCTGCGGCGCTACCGGTCGGGCGCGCTGTGGACCCGAGCCTGAAGGCACCCGGGTCTGGGTCATTCGGGGTGGTTGGGGGCTGCGCACCGCGCGCTGAGCCTTCGCCACCTCTCAGGAGTCATCGGCCCGCCACCGATTCGCTCCTCCTCGCCGTGGCAGCCCACGTCCCGAAACCCGCTGCTGCCGAGGGTCGTGCCCCAGCGGGCGTACCCGTCGCTCACCGCGGGCGGATCGCGGATCACGCTTTCGGCCGGTTGGCGGTTGGGATACCGTCGCTGCTGTCATGAGGATGCTCCATGAGCGCGCCCCCAGGGTCGTTGTGGCCTTGGCGGTGCTGTTCGCCGTCTGGTGGACGGCGGACGCGGCAGCCTTCGCGCCGTCGGCCGCGGGAAATCGGGAGCATCAGCCCGTGGTCGGTTCGCTGGCGTTGGGGACCGACGATGCCGCGCTGCAAAATCCCCGTCCTGGGCTGCGGTACCTGGTCCGGCGAGGCAGCCAGGGCGGCTGGCGAGCACGGGGCGCCGCCGGCTCGGCCGCCGCTGTCCTGGTCGGCGCGGCGTGGCGCGGTAGGCGTCGGGCGGGTCTGGCCACCCGTCGTCGTCGGCACCGCATGCCCGCATGGCGGGGGTCTCGGGCGCCGCCTGCTCTCCAGCCGGGCTAGCTGAGACCTGTTCACCCGCTTCTGACGAGGCGCGGTCAAAGCTCGAACCTCTCGTGTGGCACGCCATCTGACGATGGGCCGTGTCGCTGTTGCCTCGTGGGTGGTCGAGCCGGACCGGCCAGAGGACCGTGGGTGACCCATGGCCGCAGAGCGCGAGCTCGTGAAACGAGGCCAGATGGACTACTACCATCAGCCCGAAGCTGTCGGCGGCGACGACAGGTTCGCCGGGTGGGCACAACAGTACGAGCACGACGTCCTTTCCCGGCTGCTGACGGTGCTGCAACTGCGCGCCGCCGCCCGCCTTCGCCTCACCGCCACCGACCGGTTCCTGGACGTCGGTTGCGCCACCGGCGCTGCCGTCCGTGACGCGTCCGCCACGGTCAGGCTCGCGGTCGGGGTCGACCGCTGCGCCGCGATGGTGTGGCGCGCCAGGGCGCTCGCGGAGGCACTGCCGGGCACGGCATTCGTGGTGGCCGATGCCGAGCAGTTGCCCTTCCCACCGACCTTCTCCGCGGTCTTGTCCACCACCACGCTTCGCCACCTCGCCGATCCCGCAGGTGCGGTCTGCGAGATGGCGCGCGTGCTCCTGCCCGGAGGCCGGATCGTCGTGGCGGACTTCGCGGCGTGTGGCGACAAGGGCGACCGGCGCCGGTGGAATGGCCCGCGACGGTCCGAACGGGTGTCGCGCTGGGTCGACCCGTTGCAGGCTGTGTCCACCGCCCCGCTCGGGGTCACCGACGTGGTCCGGCTCGCGACCGCGTTCGGCTTCTACGTGATCGTCTCGGCGGCCAAGCCCAAGGTCTCGGGCCTGGTGACCGACGGCTGGTGGTCGCGGCGGCAGGTCGATCGCTCCTCGGGGAGCAGGGTCGCCAGGTGACCCACGCGATCCGCGCGCGGCCGCCCAGCGCCCTGCTGGTGCTGGCCCTGCTGCTCGGGTTGCTGGGATCGGGTGTCGTGGTGGCGCACCCGGGTGCCGGCCGCGCATCGCACCAGGGCGTGGCCGCGTCACCGTTCCACGCCGGGCAGCTCGTCCTGCCCGACCGGAACGCCGGGCTGCGTGCCCTGGCCGAGCGCGGCCACCGGCACGGATCGGCCGGGACGGGCACGTGGCTCGCGGCGCTCGTCGCCGCGCCGCTGCCGGCTGGTCTCGGGTCGCGAGGCCGCGTGTGGCGGTCGGCCGGCGCTGCCGGCTCGCGCGGCCGGCTGCGGCGTACCAGGTCGCGGGCTCCGCCCTCCTACCTCCAGTTGCCTGACCGTGCTCCCGCGTCCGAGTGGCGCGGGCCGGAAGCTGGAGGTTCTCGTTGTCTCGTCACCTTGGATGGCGCTTGCTCGGCGTCATTGCGTTGCTGGGCACGGCTGGTTGGCTGGCCGTCGACCGTCCCGTCCGCCTGGGCCTCGACCTGCGAGGCGGCACGCAGATCGTCCTCGAGGCCCAGGGCACCGCCCGCCAGCGGGTGGACGTGGACACGCTGGGCCCGACGGTGGAGGTGCTGCGCCGCCGGGTCGACCAGCTCGGCGTCGCCGAGCCGACGCTGCAACGCTCCGGGAACCGCCGGGTGATCGTGGAATTGCCTGGCGTCTACGACCCTCGTGAGGCGAGGCGGGTGATCGGCCGTACCGCGCAGCTCGGGTTTCATCCGGTCCTCGGGGTTGCCGATCAGCCGGAGAGCAGCAGGGCGACGACCACGACCCGCCCGCCGGGCGGCGGCGAGCTGGTGCTGGCCGACGAGGACGGCACCCGCCTGCGGCTGGGTCCGGCGGCGATGACCGGGGACGCGGTCGGCGGCGCCGACGCGGTGCTGGACCAGCAGACCGGGACGCGCTGGGAGGTGCAGATCCAGTTCCGTGGCGATGGGGGTGGCCAGTGGGCGGGGCTGACCGGTCGGGCCGCCTGCTGGCCGGACGGGGATCCCAGGCGGCGGGTGGCGATCGTGCTGGACCGGCAGGTCGTCTCCAGCCCGCAGGTGGACCCGTCGGTCGCGTGCGGGCAGGGCATACGTGGCGGGCCGACGGTCATCACCGGCCATTTCGGCGACCGGGACGCGCACGAGCTGGCCTTGCTGGTCCGCGCGGGAACGCTGCCGGTGCCGGTGAAGGTGGTCGAGCAGCGGACCGTCGGCCCGACCCTCGGCGCGGCGGCGATCCGGGCCAGCGTGCAGGCGGCAGTGCTCGGCGCCGCGCTCACCATCCTGTTCATGGCCGCGTACTACCGCCTGCTCGGCGGGCTGGCGGCGGTGGCCCTGCTGTGCTATGCGCTGCTGTCGTTCGCGGTGCTGCTGGCGCTCCGCTCCACCCTGACGCTGCCCGGCATCGCCGGGTTCGTGCTGGCGGTCGGCATGGCGGTCGACGCGAACGTGCTGGTGTTCGAGCGTGCCAAGGAGGAGTACGCGGCGAACGGCAAGCTGCGGGTGGCGTTCGACCGAGGCTTCTCGAAAGCGTTCAGCGCCATCGCCGATTCCAACATGACCACGCTGCTGGCCGCCGGGCTGCTGTTCTTCCTCGCCTCCGGGGCGGTGCGCGGCTTCGGCGTGACACTGTCGGTCGGGGTGGTCGTGTCGCTGTTCACCGCGCTGGTCGTCACCCGTGTCCTGGTCGACCTGGCCGTGCGCGTCCCGGCGCTGCGGGCGCGCCCCCGCCTGCTCGGGCTGGCCAGCGGCGGCAACCTGCGTGCCTGGCTCGGTTCGCGCGGCCCCGACCTGATCGGCCGTGCCCGCTGGTGGCTGGCGATCTCCCTGGTCGCCTTCGCCGTGGCGGTCGCCGGGCTGGTGGTGCGAGGCCCGAACCTAGGGGTGGAGTTCACCGGCGGGCGGCTGCTGGAATACCACACCCAGCGGCCCGCCGACCTGGACGCGACCCGGCGCGCGCTGGCCGACGCCGGCTTTGACCGCGCCGTGGTGCAGGCGTCGGGCGACGCCGACCTGACGGTCCGCACCGGCCAGGTCGGCGGCGACGCCGAGCAGCGGATCGACCAGGCGGTCAGGGCGGCCGCCGGCCCGGCCGAACGGCGGCGGGCCGAGTTCATCGGCCCGACCATCGGCGCGGAGCTGCGCCGCAGGGCGCTGGTCGCGCTGGCGGTCGCGCTGGCCGCGCAGCTCGCCTACATGGCGCTGCGGTTCCGCTGGACCTTCGGCGCCGCCGCGGTGGTCGCCATGTTCCACGACGTGGCCATCCTGCTCGGCATCTTCGCCTGGTTCGGCAAGCCACTGGACGGTGTCTTCCTGGCGCCGCTGCTGACCGTGATCGGCTACTCGGTCAACGACTCGGTGGTGGTGTTCGACCGCATCCGCGAACGAAGCTCGCTGGCTGCGGCCCGCAGGCCTGGCCAGCGTACGCCGGAGTCCCTGGAGGCGCTGGCCAACCAGGCGTGCCTGCAGACCATCCCCCGTACCATCAACACCGGGCTGGGCGCGCTGTTCATCCTGGCCGCCCTGTTCGTGCTCGGCGGTGACACGCTGACCGACTTCGCCCTGGCGCTGCTGGTCGGCATCCTGGTCGGCACCTACTCCTCGGTGTTCCTGGCCACACCGCTGGCGGTGGCCTTCGAACGCCGCCGTGCTCCCGGGCCCGTCGCCTCGTCCCGCCCGACGCCTCGCAGGCAACCTCGGGCACCCGCGACGCCGGTCCCGCCCGCCGATGCTGACGACCCGGAGCCGGCACCCGTGCCAGCAGCCCGGGCGGGCCGACCCACCCGGCCGCGACCCAGCAGGCAGGCCGGCAGGCGAGCGGGCACGACAGCCAAGCGATCCGGACGCTCGGGCAGGAAGCGACGGCGGCGATGAGCCCACGCTCCGCCCCACACCCCACGGGAGGTCCACCCCATGAACGCGCGCCTTGACTCGCCGCCGAGCCGGACCGACCCGGCCCTGCAGGTCCTGCTGGCCGCGGCCGTCCTGGCGGTCGCCGTCGGCGCGCTGCTGCTGCTGCGCGCCGCGTCGGCGTCCAACCCCGGGCACGTCACCCTGCAGGTCGACAACCAGACCGCCCTGCCGCTGACCCTGACCGCGGTCGACCCCTCGGGCCGCCAGCTGGTGGTCGGGTCGGCCGGGCCCAAGGCCGTGACCACGGCCCAGGAGGTGGTCGACATCGGCGGGCAATGGACGCTCGTCGCGGACTACGCCGGCCGCGAGGTCCAGCGACAGACCCTGTCAAGGGCCGAGCTCCGCGCCCACCGCTGGACCATCGTCATCCCGGCCAGCGTCACCCTTCAGCTCGAACAGGCGGGATTCCAGTGAGCAGCGGCCCGCCTGCCGAGCCGCCACAGCGGCGTCCACCGGGACCGCGCCCGTCCGGCCCTGAGGACGACCGGCCAGCCGCGGAGCAGGTTCAGATCCACGAGACCGCGCTGCCCGGGGTGGGGTTCCGCCACGACTTCACCACCCGCCGCGGCCGCCAGCTCGGCGTGGTGTCGCACCGTACCGGCCGGCGGGACCTCATCCTCTACGACCAGGACGACCCCGACGCCGCCCAGGAGGTCGTGCAGCTCAGCGGTGCCGAGAGCGAGGCGCTGGGCGGGCTGCTCGGCGGCTCTCGCGTCACCGAGGCGCTCACCGAGCTTCAACAGCAGGTCGAGGGCCTGGCCATCGACTGGCTGTCGATCACCTAAGGATCTCCCTACGCCGGCCGCACCATCGCCGACACCCAGGCGCGCAGCCGCACCGGCGTCTCGATCGTGGCGGTCCTGCGCGACCAGACCGCCGTCCCCGCGCCCCGGCCCGACTTCGCCTTCCAGGCCGGCGACACCGCCGTGGTGGTCGGCACCCCGGCCGGGGTCAAGGCCCTCACCAGGCTGTTGGGGCCCTGACCACCGTGCACACGGCCACCCTGCTGCTGGAGCTCGGCGGGGTCCTGCTCGGCCTCGGCCTGCTGGGACGGCTGGCCGGCCTGGCGTTCGGCAACGGCGGGCTGCTGCCGCTGGTCACCGCGCAGGAGTTCATCCAGGTCGGCGCCGAGATCGGAATCATCCTGCTGCTGTTACTGCTGGGGTTGGAGTACTCCGCCGAGGAGCTGCTGGGCACCCTGCGAGCCGCCGCCCCCGCGGGCGCCGGCGACCTGCTGCTCAACTTCCCTCCGGGACTGGCCGCCGGGCTACTGCTCGGCTGGGGCCCACTGGCCGCGGTCGTGCTCGGCGGGGTGACCTACATCTCCTCCTCGGGCGTCATCGCCAAGGTCCTGGGCGACCTCGGCCGCCACGGCAACCGCGAGACACCGGTGGTGCTGTCGATCCTGGTCCTCGAAGACCTCGCTATGGCCGCCTACCTGCCGGTCGTCACCGTCCTGCTGGCGGGCGGCACCCTGGCCAGCAGCCTGCTACCCGCCATCCTCGCCCTGGCCGCCGTCACCGCCGTGCTCGCTGCCACGCTGCGCTACGGCACCACCCTCAGCCGGCTGGTCTTCACTCCCAACGACGAAGTGCTGCTGCTCAAGATCCTCGGCGTCGCGCTGCTCGTCGCCGGGGCCGCCCAGGCGGCGCAGGTGTCGGCCGCGGTCGGCGCGTTCCTGGTCGGCATCGCCCTGTCCGGTCCCGCCGCCCACGGCGCCCGGGCGCTGCTCAGCCCCCTGCGTGACCTGTTCGCCGCGGTGTTCTTCGTGTTCTTCGGGCTGCAGACCGACCCGCACCAGCTTCCCCCGGTCGCCCTGGTGGCAGCCGCGCTGGCGCTGGTGACCACGCTGACCAAGCTCGCCGGCGGCTGGTGGGCCGCCCGCCGCGCCGGGATCGCCACCCCCGGCCGGCTTCGCGCCGGCACCGCCCTGGTCGCCCGCGGCGAGTTCTCCATCGTCATCGCCGGGCTGGCCGTCGCCGCGGGCCTGCACCCACGGCTCGGGCCCCTGGCCGCCACCTACGTGCTGCTGCTGGCGGTCGCCGGACCCGTCCTGGCCCGCCTCGCCGACCCCCTCGCCACGCGCCTGCGGCGCCGTGGCGGGCCGACCGGCGGGTCTGCTCACGCAGGCACTGGAGCACCACGACGTCGACCGACGGGTGGGGGTCACGCCGGCCGAAATAGGGAGCCGGCGCGCCCGAGTTAGGGATTGCCTCCTGATCCGTCGGCCCAGAGCACGTCCTAGCCTTCGTTGACGACTTCGACGTCACCGACAGGGAGGCAACCATGGACGTCGCCACGCTCAAGCAGCGGCAGCAGACCGCCTGGGCCGCGGGAGACTACGCCGCCGTCGGCTCGCGGATCCTGATCACCAGCGAACTGCTGTGCGAGGCCGTCGACCTCCGCGCCGGCGAACGGGTTCTGGACGTGGCCAGCGGATCGCCTGGCTGTTCGGCGCCGGGATGGGTGTGGACGTCGACCAGTCCGGGCGCCAGCCAGCCGCCGTCGACCACCGTCTCCGCCGCTGCCAGGGGCGCGAGCGTGATGCGATCGCCGGCGACGTACAGGTCGCGTTCCTCGTCGTCCGGCAGGACGACGCCGCGCAGGTGGAAGGCCATACGGCGCACCTCGGACGCCAGGAGGCTACACCGTCCTTGGAACGTGCCACGATGTCAGACCATAGACCGGGAGGCGGCATGCACGAGGTCCTGTTCCGGTCGGCGACCGACGTGGCGCGGATGCTGCGCGGCGGTCAGCTCTCGTCTCGTGAGCTGACCGAGCTGCTGCTGGCGCGCATCGACGCGGTCGATCCGGCGGTGAACGCGGTGGTCGAGCTGCGCCGCGAGGCGGCGCTGCGGCAGGCGGCAGCGGCCGACCAGGCGACCGCACGCGGCGGCGAGGTGGGACCGCTGCACGGCGTGCCGATCACCATCAAGGACGCCTTCGACGTCGCCGGCTTGCACACCACCTGGGGCAACCCCGCCTTCAAGGATTTCGTGGCCGACGCGGACGCCGCCGTGGTGCGGCGGCTGGCGGAGGCCGGCGCGATCGTGGTCGGCAAGACCAACGTGGCGTTCATGCTCGGCGACTTCGCCCAGACCGCCAACGAGCTGTACGGCGTCACCAACAACCCTTATGACCTCGCCCGCACGCCGGGCGGCTCCTCCGGGGGCGCGGCCGCCGCGCTGGCCGCCGGGATGACCTTCCTCGACTACGGCTCGGACCTGGTCGGCTCGATCCGCGTCCCGGCCAGCTTCTGCGGCGTGTACGGGCTCAAGCCGAGCGTGGCGACCGTCCCGCTGACCGGGTTCAAGCCACCCGGCCCCCCAGCCCCTCCCAGCGAGATGACCTACCTGTCCGCGCTGGGCCCGCTGGGCCGCTCCGCCCGCGACCTGCGCACGGCGCTGCGGGTCAGCGCCGGGCCCGAAGGCCAGGCCGCCAAGGCCTACGCCTGGACGCTGCCGCCGCCACGCCACACCCGCCTGCCCGAGTTCCGCGTCGGGGTGGTGCTCGACCACCCCGACGCCCCGGTCTCCAGCGAGGTCGCCGCGCCGTTGTCCGATGCGGTCGACGCCCTGGCCCGCGCCGGCGCCACGGTCGTGGAGGGCTGGCCGGACGGCGTCGACCCGGTCCAGCAGGCCGAGTCGTTCGGGTTCCACGTGGGCTTGTTCTTCGCCTTCCAGCAACCCGGCGCGGACGCCGCGAGCCTCTCGGAGGTCATCGACCACGAGCACCGGCGCATGACCGCCCGTGCCGCCTGGACCCGCTACTTCGACGACCTCGACGTGTTCCTGTGCCCGGCGACCTTCACGGCGGCGTTCCCCCACGACCCCAGGCCCTTCGACGACCGCACCATCGCCACGCCCGACGGCGACCGGCCCTACACCGACCTGGTCTTCTGGGTCGCACACGCCTCCCTGCCCGGCCTGCCCGCCGTGGCCGCGCCGATCGGCCAGACCCCGGCCGGACTCCCCGTCGGCGCGCAGCTCATCGGTCCGCTGTACGAGGACGACACCGCGATCACCCTCGCCGACCTGCTCGGCGACGTTGTCGGTGGCTACCAGCCCCCGCCCCTTTAGATGCGCCGCATGACGTGCAGCAGGTATTCCTTGCGGTCGAGTGGGTTGTGGTCCCACCGCGGCCGGGTCGGGATCGTGCCGCTGACCGGCTGGTGGTGGTCGAAGGCGCTTTCAAGCACGCCTTCGCCGCGGGTCAGCGCCGGCAGCTGTTGCTGCAGCTCGTGCACCCGTGCCGCCGGGATCTCGCCCTCCAGGAGGTACGACGAGCCTCGCAGGGCCGGTGTCCGCGGAACGGCGCGCAGGCGTGCCAGCACGGGCAACACCGGTCCGAGCGTGTCCGCGGGGACGTCGAGCTGGAAGCGGTGCATCGGCTCGTACACCCTGGTGCCGGCCTGCCTCAGTGCGCTCATCAAGACCAGCGGCGTCAAGTTGCGGAAGTCCCCGGCGGTGCTCGACATGCTCTTGTCGAAGACGGCATGGGCGTGGCTCTGCCGCGCCCAGTAGCCGGAGTGCGTCATGGTGACCGTGCAGTCGGTGACCCGCCATCCGTAGATGCCTTGCTGCAGCGTCTCGTTCACGGTCTCCTCGACCGCCTTGACGAACGAGAACGGCAGCGACCCGAGCTCGACCTCCAGCCGGAACCGCACGCCGGTGTCGACCGGAGCCGGCTCGATGCGCAGCCCGACGGTCGCGAGGAACGGATTGGGCTCCTCGCCGATCGTCTCGTCGGCCGCGCCGCTGCCGACCGGCCGTTCGATGCAGATGGTGGTCGTCGCGCGGAAGCTGACGTCGATGCCGTAGTCGTTCGCCAGCGTCGCCTGGACGACCTCTTTCTGCACCTCGCCGTAGAGCGACACGAACATCTCCTGCCGAATCTCGTCCTGGCGCAGGTTGATCAGTGGGTCCTGCTCGGCGAGCTGGGTGAGCGCGACGTGCAGCGCACCCTTGTCGGCGGGGCGGCTCGGGACGACCACCGTCTCCAGCGTCGGTGGGGCGAAATAGTGCCGCTGGGAAGGCGCCGATCGCGGCATGCCGATCGTGTCGCCGATCTGGACGTCGCCGAGGCCCCAGAGCTTGCCGATCTGCCCAGCGGCGACCGACGCACGCTGGACGGCCGAGCCGCGGTCGAACACGCTGATCGCGGTGACCTTCCCCTCGTCGTCCCGGCGGAACCGCAGCCGGTCCCGCGTTCGCACGGTTCCCGAGAACATCCGGACGTAGGCGATCTTCTCCCCCGCTGGGCCGCGTTCGACCTTGAACACGGCGCCCGAGACGGGGCCGTCGACCTCGCCCGCGGCCGCTGGCAGCAGCTCCTTGACGCCGGCGATCAGCGAATCGACGCCCGCGCCCGTGATCGCCGAGCCGAAGAAGACCGGGTGCACCAGCGCCTGCCTGGACTGCGCCGCAAGCTCGCCGCGGAGCTGGCCGTACGAGACCGCCGTCTCGTCGTCGACGTACGCGGCCAGGAACGCGTCGTCGTGGTCGGCGAGCAGGTCGACCATCCTGGAGGTGAAGCCGGCGTCGGCGGCGGCGTACGGCGTGAAACGAGCGCCGCGGGTGCCCAGCCCGCTGGCCGATCCCATCGGGATGATCGCCGCGGTCAGCTTCTCGGAGATGCCCTGTAGCACGCGGTCGTACCGCGCACCACCGCGGTCGATCTTGTTCACGAAGATGAGGGTGGGAACGCGCAGCCGCTGCAGCGTCCGCATCAGCACGCGGGTCTGCGGCTGCACGCCCTCCACGGCGGAGACCACCAGCACGGCGCCGTCGAGCACGCTCAGCACCCGTTCCACCTCGGCGATGAAGTCCGGGTGGCCGGGCGTGTCGATCAGGTTGACGGTGACGTCGTCGACGGCGAACGAGACGACGGCGGACTTGATGGTGATGCCGCGTTGCCGTTCCAGCGCCAAGGAATCGGTCTGGGTGCTGCCGTCGTCGACGCTGCCGATCTCGTCGATGACGCCGGCGGCGTAGAGCAGCCGCTCGGTCAGGCTCGTCTTACCGGCGTCGACGTGCGCCAAGATCCCCAAGTTCAGCGTTCGCATTGCGCGTCATGTCCCCTGGACAGGTGGCAATCCCCTTCTGGCTGGACACGAGCGCTGCGCGCATCTTCGCTCCCTGGTCGATCCGGCTGGTGTAGAGAGTGCAGCAGACGGCCACCCCGGCGGGCAACCGATTTGCCTGGCGGCCCGTCAGGCGCTAGATCAGGGGCCAGAGCTGGCCGAGGGAGGCGAGGTGGCGAGGACGACGCCGGAGTTCGGGCTGCTGTACGACTTCCGCCAGCGGGCGCCGACCTCGCAGCCGTACGGGAGCTACTACGCCGAGTGCCTGGCGCACGTCCAGGCGGCGGAGGAGCTCGGCTACCAGGCCGTTTGGCTCGCCGAGCACCACTGCACGCCGGACGGCTTCCTGCCCTCGCCGCTGGTGGCCGCCGCGGCGATCGCCGCGCGCACCAGCCGCGTCCGCGTCGGCACCAGCATCCTTCCCCTGCCGCTGCACCACCCGCTGCGGGTCGCCGAGGACGCGGCGGTGGTGGACCTGCTGTCCGGCGGCAGGTTCGTGCTCGGCATCGGCCAGGGCTACGCCGCGCACGAGTTCGAGGCGTTCGGGGTCGATCGCCGTCTGCGGCCGTCCCTGCTCGAAGACGGCATCGCGATCCTGCGCGGCGCGTGGGAGCAGGGACGGACCGGCTTCGACGGGAGGCGCTCGCGCCTGCCCGACCTGCCGTTTGGGCCACGCCCGGACGGCAGGATCCCCATCTACCTCGGCGCCGTCTCCAGGCAGGCGCTCGACCGTGCGGTCAGGCTCGCCGACGGGGTGCTGGTGTACTGCTCCACCCCGGAGGACTTCGTCGCGCGCTACGACCTGCTCCAACAGGTGCTCGGCGAGCACGGCAGGGGCGAGCGCGGTTTCCCCTTCGTGGCGACGGGCATCGTGCACGTCGACCGGGACGCCGACCGGGCGTGGGAGGAGGCGGCCCCGGCCATCGCCTACCTCGAGGGAGGGATCGCCAGCTACGCGGCAGGCCGTGGCGGGTCGCCGCCCGACCAAAGGCCAGAGGGGCCCCGCCCCGCTGGCCTCCTCGTCGGCGCTCCCGACCAGGTAGCGGAGCGCCTGGTCGCCCTCCACCGGCGGGCGCCGTACGACCAGTTCGCCTTCTGGGGCAGGCTGCCTGGCTTCACCCACGAGCAGGCGCTGCGCTCGATCCGGCTGTTCGCCGGCGAGGTCGCCCCGCAGGTGCGCGCCACCCTGGCCGGCGGCTGACGTCCTGCCCGACGGCTCAGGCGACCTCCCCGTGGCGATGGGGCGTTGCCGCGCTATGCCTCGGTGAGCTCCTTGACGTCCGCGATCTGGCGAGCCAGCACCACCCGCCACCCGGCGCTCAAGGCCGTCCTGACGGCACTCCGCGAGGCGACCGCCGACGCCCAGCTCCCGGTGCGCAACGCCACGACCCGTAACGCTGCGGTGACGGCGGCCGGGGATGCTGGCGTGGGCCGATAGGGCGGTCGTGGAGGTGGCGCATGCGCCGACGAGGGTGGGGATGAGCGCGCAAGCCCGACCGGCGCGGCCACGGGCGCCGCCTCGTTGGTGGTGCGCTTCCGCCGCGCCCGCGGCGTGGAGCGCCAGCAGCTCCGCTGGCTGGCGCTCGCCGCCGCCCTGGCGGTCGCCGCGCTCTTCCAGCCCGCCCGCCGCCGCGTCCAGCAGGCCGTCGACCGGCGCTTCGACCGCCGCCGCTACGACGCCGCCCAGACCATCCAGGCCTTCAGCGCCCGCCTGCGCCAGCAGCTCGACCTCGACACCCTCAGCGCCGAGCTGCTCACCGTGGTCGACCCCGCCGCTGGCGCGGATGATCTCGCCCGTGACCGCCGTGTTGACCGCGGAGCAGAGGAAGACGATGGTCGGCACGACCTCTTCCGGGGGCAGCAGCCGGCGGATCGAGGACTGCTGCTCCCGCTGCTCGCGGAGCGCGGGCGGGAGACCTGCCACCATCCGCTCGGTCAAGGTCACGCCCGGCATCACGACGTTGACCAGGATCCCGGCGGGACCGAGCTCCTTCGATAGGGTCCGCGTAAGGCCGTGGAGCGACGCCTTGGCGGCGGCATACGGACCGGTGCCTGGGACACCGTCGACGGCGACGCCGGAGGAGACGTTGACGATCCGGCCCCAGCCCCGCGCTCGCATGGAGGGCAGCACCGCCTGGATCGCGGCGTAGGGGCCCTCGGTGTTCACGCGCAGCTGCGCCCGCCACTCCTCGGAAGGGAGCTCCTCGAACGGCGGCGCCTGCCACGGAGGACGGCTGGGCCACTGCACGGCGTTGTTGACCAGGACGTCGATCCGGCCCCAGGCGTCGAGGACGGTCCGGGCTGCCGCCTGGACGGAGTCGACCGAGGCAAGCTCGAGCGCGACCGCGAGGGCCTGGCCGCCGGCCCGCTTGATCTCGTCGACCACGGCCTCGGCCTCGGCGCGGTGGTCGCGGTAGGTGACCGCGACCCTGGCTCCCTCCCTGCCGAGCAGCACCGCCGCCGCCCTGCCGATCCCCTGGGAGCTCCCGGTCACCAGCGCGACGCGTTCCTTCAGGCCAAGATCCATGGCGCACACCGCTCCCCTGCCGTCTGCGAGGCCGTTAAGATGAGTCGCGACTCGACTACACATTATGAGTGACCACTCGACTTGTCAACCGAAGCGGGAGGGCCGACCACGGTGACGACCGAGCTGCCGTCGACGGGCGTCCCCGACGCCTCCAGGCCGTTGCGTGCCGACGCCAGGCGCAACCGGGCGCGCATCCTCCAGGCGGCCGAGGGCGTGTTCGCCGCCGCCGGCCCCTCCGCCTCGACCGAGGAGGTCGCCCGCCAGGCCGGGGTCGCCATCGGTACGGTCTTCCGGCACTTCCCCACCAAGGGAGCCCTGCTCGAGGCGGTGGTCGTCGAACGCCTGCGCAGGCTGCTCGACGAGGCCCGCTCGCTGTCCGCCACCGACGACCCGGGCACGGGCTTCTTCGCGTTCCTCGACCAGTGGGTCCAGGAGATGGCGACCAAGCACGCCGTCGCCGATGCCCTGGCCGGCGCCGGCGTCGACGTCGAGGCCATGCGGAGCGAGCACGCGCAGCTCGTGCACGAGCTGCACCTCGCCGTCGGCGCGCTGCTCAGCCGCGCCCAGCGGGCCGGCGCCGTGCGCGACGACGTCCGCGTCCCCGAGCTGATCGCCGTGCTGGTCGGCACCTCACGGGCGGCCGAGCACGCCGGCGCTGACGCGGGCCTCAAGGCCCGCGCCCTCGCGATCGTCTTCGACGGACTGCGTCCCCGGCCGACCGGTTCGCCGTGACGTATCAGGAAGGTCGCAACGTCCTCGTAGCGCCTGCCGCCGGTGCCGGGAGCGCGTCCCTCAGCGAGCTCGACGCGCGACCGGACGGCTGTCGGCGGTGGCCCCGTGCGGCCGCAGCCACAGCGTCACGCTGGTCGGCTGCATCGTCTGCTCGACCACGGCCAGCAGCTCGCCGGTCAGCGTGTCCAGGTCGACCTGGTTGCGCAGCCGGGTGCTGAACGCCTGGATCGTCCGCGCGGCGTCGTAGCGGCGGCGGTCGAAGCGGCGGTCGACCAGGCCCTGGATGCGGCGGCGGAGCGGCTGGAACGCCGCCGCCACCACCAGGGTGGCGCCGGCTACGACCAGGCTGGAGTCGTGCCCGAGGAGCGGGACGAGCCCGAGCACCACCGCGGCGTACCCGAGGCCCAGCAGCACCGTGAGCAGCCCGTAGGCCAGCGTGCGGCCGATGATGCGGTCTGCGTTACGGGTGCGCGGCCGTGGTAAGCGCCCGGGGTGATGGCGCAGTCGGCGCTGTTCATCGCGATCTTCTACGGCATCAGATCATCTGGGAGCGGGACTTCGGCATCCTGACCAAGCTGATGGTCACGCCGACCCCGCGGGCGGCGCTGGTCGCCGGCAAGGTGTTCGCGGCCGGCGTGCGCGCGACCAGCCAGGTCGTGGTGGTCCTCGCGCTGAGCGCGATCCTCGGCGTCAGGTTCGACTGGAACCCGCTCCACCTGGCCGCCGCGGTCGCCGTGGTGGTGGTCGCCGCCGCGTTCTTCTCCGCGCTGTCGATGACGATCGCCGGGCTGGTGCTGACCAGGGAGCGCCTGATGGGCATCGGCCAGGCCATCACCATGCCGCTGTTCTTCGGCTCCAACGCCCTCTACCCGTCCAGCCTCATGCCCACCTGGATCCGCTGGCTGACCCGGATCAACCCGCTCAGCTACGAGGTCGGCGCGCTGCGGACCCTGCTGCTCGGGACGCCGGGCAACCTCGTCGTCGACGCCCTCGCCCTGGTCGGCGCGGCCGCCCTCGGCATCACCGTCGCCTCGGCGCTGCTCGGACGCCTGGCCCGCTAGTGCCGAGCCCGGTCCGCGGGCGCGCTCAGCCGGGGGCATCCGGCGGGTGCTTCATGAACCACTCGGTGAACTCGGTGCAGCGGCCGTCGCCGTCGAAGCGCAGCACGAAGCAGTTGTGGTACTCGCGCTCCACCGAGCCGTCCTGGTCGAGGTAGCGGCTGCGCCCGGTGGCGACGGCCAGCTCCCCGTCCACCGCCAGGGGCTGGTAGCGCCCGTCGTAGGTCCCCGGGGTGTCAGGCTCGTCGAGCCAGGAGGCGACGATCGCCTCGCGGCCGCGCAGCGGCTCGTCCCACGGGTGGTAGCGGTAGCTGGCGTCCTGGCTGAAGAGCGCGGCGATCTCCGCGCTGTCGTAGGTCTGCCAGGCCTGCGAGTACGCCTGCAGCCAGGCCGCGACACGCTGCCTGTCCAACGGTCACCCCCTGATCGGTCACCACGCTCGGGTGGCGATCCTAGCCCGCGGGGCCGACGATCCGAGGTGATCACCCGCGCCGGTGAAGCGGATCTGTGGTCAGGGGCCGTGGTGCGAGGCCAGGCGAGGGCTGACGGGCGGCGCGGCGGGCACGCCAACGGTCCAGGAGGCCCGGCCTGGCCAGCTCCCGGATGAGCTGCTCCCTGCGCTGCGAGACCCGCAGACGTTCCTGTTGGACCGCGCTTCAGGCGAGCGAGTGGAGGTCGTTGAGCTGGATCATGATGACCTCACGGTACTCCCGCCGGCCGGGGCCGGGTGTGGCTGGTCCGCCCGGGGCGCGGCCGCGGCCTGGGCCTCCTCGAACAGCGCCTCGAAGTCGGCGCTGCTGAGCGGACGGGCGAAGTAGTAGCCCTGGCCCAGCGGGCAGCCGAGCTCGCGCAGGCCCTTGGCCTGGCCGGCCTCTTCGACGCCTTCGGCGACGGTGTCGAGGTGCAGCGCCTGGCTCAGCCGGACCACCGCCTCGGCCACCACCGACCCCTCCGAGCCGGTGCCGAGCTCGGCGATGAAGCAGCGGTCGATCTTGAGGATGTCGACCGGCAGGTGGGTGAGGTAGCCGAGCGAGGAGTAGCCGGTGCCGAAGTCGTCGATGGCGATGCGGATGCCGAGCTGCTTGAGCGCGGCCAGCTTGGCGACCGCCTCGTCGGTGTCGTGCATGAAGACGTTCTCGGTGAGCTCGAGCACCAGCGTGCGCGGGTCGAGCCCGATGCGCCGCAGGAGCGCGGTCACGTCCTGGACCAGGTGCGGGTCCTGCACCTGCCGGGGGGACAGGTTCACGCTGAGCTGCAGCGGGCGGGTCTGAGGGAAGCGCTCCTGCCAGGTGCGGACCTGGCCGCCGGCGTGCTCCAGCACCCACGCGCCCAGCTCCTGGATGAGCCCGGTCTCCTCGGCGACCGGGATGAACTCGCCAGGCAGGATCAGGCCGCGGCTGGGGTGCCGCCAGCGCACCAGTGCCTCCACGCCGACGATGTTGCCGTCGTGCAGGGTGACGATCGGCTGGTAGTGGACCACCAGCTCCTCCCGGTCCAGCGCCAGGCGCAGGTCGGTCTCGAGCTGGGCGCGGCGCAGCTCATGGTCGTCGGGGATGTGGCCGTACAGCTCGTAGCCGTGCGTGCCGCGCCGCTTGGCCGCGTACATGGCCAGGTCTGCCCGGTGCAGCAGCTCGTCCGATTCGGCCGCGCCTTCGCCCGACAGCGCGATGCCGATGCTCGTGTGGGTCAGCAGGGCGTGCTCGCCGACCCTGATCGGGTCGCGCAGCTTGGCCACGATCCGCTGCGCCACCGCCACGGCGTCCTCCGGCCCGGTGACCTGGTCGATGACCACCGCGAACTCGTCACCGCCGAGCCGTCCGGCGGTGTCGCCCGCACGGACGCAGCTTCGCAGCACCTCGGCGAGGCCGACCAGGACGTCGTCACCGGTCTCGTGGCCGAGCGTGTCGTTGATCTGCTTGAAGCCGTCGAGGTCGAGCAGGAGCACCGCGACCCGGCGGTCGCCGCGACGGCCGCGGGCCAGCGCCCGGTCGAGGGTCGCCCGGAGCTGCGCCCGGTTGGTCAGGCCGGTGAGGCTGTCGGTCACCACCAGGGCGTGGTTCTCCCGCAGCGCGGTGATCTGGCGCAGCACCACCAGGACGGTGAGGATCACCGCCCCGATCAGCAGGCCGCCGAGCGGGTACAGGTGCTGGTCGTGGGCGATCAGCAGCAGCAGGCCGTAGCCGAGGCCGACGCCGACGTAGGGCAGGCGGTTGACGTGCCAGGAGCGGGCGCGAACCACGCCCCGCTCCGGGTGCTCGGCACGCTGGTGCTGGTCGACGGCGCTCACCGCGAACAGGTAGTTGGCGCTGAGCCAGAACAGGTCCGGCCAGCTCCCGCCGATGAAGCTCTGGTGCAGGCCGACGTAGCCGTAGTAGACGTCGGCGACCACGAACAGGACCAGGCCGACGACCAGGATCTGCAGGGGCCGCCGGCTGGACTCCGCCGGACCGCGCAGCAGCACCTTGGCGATGCCGAACAGCAGCACCAGGTCGCCGACGGGATAGGCGACCGAGGTCCCGATCGCGAGGAAGCCGGCGCCGCCCTCGGTCACGGTCGCGCCCAGCACCAGGTACCACAGCACCATGAACCCGCCGGCGACCACGGTGGCCGTGTCCAGCGCGAGCTTGTACCGCTCCTGGCGGCTGACGGGCCGCCCGGGGAAGGCCAGCAGCCCGCCGAGCAGCACCGGGATGAAGGCGAGGTAGCCGACGTCCGCGAGCGACGGGAACGGCGGGCTGCCGCCCTTCGCCGCCTCCAGCCACCACCAGGCGGTGTTGGCGAACAGCTGGCAGGCGAACGCGGCCGTCAGGATGCGCCATGCCAGCCGCGTGCGGCGGTCCAGCGCCCGGTGGCGCGAGGCCCGCACGGCCAGGGCCACCGCCAGCGTGCTCATGGGCACGTAGGCGAAGTCGGTGACCCAGGTGCGGGCGTGGTCGCCGCCGGCGCCCGCGAAGTAGAAGCCGAAGAACGCCAGCAGCCCGGCGCCGCCCGCCAGGCACGCCAGGAAGCCCGGGTCGCGGCGATGCCGCACGAGGGCGCCCAGGGAGGCGCCCGGTACTCTGTCCATGGTCCTCGCCCGATCGGGAACGTCCGGTTGGACTGTTGATCGGCGTCCCAGGCTGCGAGTGAAGCCAAATCGGGGACCTGAGGCCACTCTCCTCCGCCGTCCAGCCTGAACGCGGCGGCCCTCGTCAGGGGTTGAGGACCCGCAGGCCGTGGTGGCCGGTCTCGGCGATCACCCAGCGGCCGTCGGGCAACCTGACCAGGCCGGTCGGGCCGTCGAGCCGGGCGATCAGCAGCCGGCCCTGGCCGGCTTGCTGCGGCGGGCCGGTGCCGGCGCCGTCGAACAGGCGCAGCTCCCCCTTGCGGCGCTCGCCGGGGGCGCCGCCGTAGTCCACCACCGCGATGCCGTCCGGGGTGGACGCCACCGCGATCGGGTGCGGCAGGAACGCGAGTGGCCTTGGCCTGACCTTCCCCGGCCGGGTGGCGGCGTCCGGCGGCAGCGAGACCACCACGGAGGGCGGACCGTCGAACGGCGCGCCGCCGTACAGCGCGGCGTACAGGGTCCGGTCCGCGCCGAGCGTCAGGCCCGTCGGCACGCCCTGCCCGTCGCGCTTCCCCAGCCCGACCGCCTCGAGGCTGGGGAAGCGGGCCACCACGACGACCTTGCCGGCCCGGTCGACGTGCAGCAGGTTGTTGGCCGCCCCGTCGCTGACGTACCAGCCGTCCTTGCCGTCCGAGACGACGTCGTAGGGGTTGCTCGGCAGCTTGGTCCTGCCCTGGAACGCCTCGAGGTCGACCACCAGGCCGCTGCTGCATCGCATCGTGGAGAAGCCGGCGTTGCGCTTGGTGGCGCCGGCGATCACCGCGCAGACGGTGCCGTCGGCGGCCATCGCCGCCCCGCTCGGGCCGGCCAGGTCGGCGTGGGACTCGCCGCTGGCGTGGGTCGACGGCAGGTCCCGCATGAGCACGGTGCGCTTGCCGCTGTCGACGTCGACGGCCACGACCCTGCCGTCGTTCCTCCCCGACCCCAGGTCGGTGACCAGCAGGCGCCCGTCGGGCGCCAGGTGCAGCGTCCGGGCCGCCTCGTAGTCGCCGAGCTTGCCGCCGCCGGAGCAGCCGCCGAGGGCCACGGCGAGCAGCGACGCCAGGCCGAGCGACACGAGTCGTTGGGGGATCGGCACGAGCCGAAGCCTAGTCGACGGAGCTAACGAGGATCTGACGGGATCGTGAGGAGGAGCGAATCCGACTGGTCATACCGGACCTATCAGGCACAGTGGGTATACTCCGGACGCAGCCGCGGCGACCTTGTGGTCCGACGGGAACCCAGGAAGGGAGGTGGGCGCGTGCGACGGAGCGGCCCGCTGCTCCTCCTCGTCCTGCTCCTGGTCACGGCCTGCACCCACGCGCCCCATCCCAAGCCGGCCTCGGTCCCCGCCGGCTTCAAGGCGTGGGAGGGCGGCTGGTGCTCGGCCGCGTTCCCGGCCGACTGGACACAGGACAACTCGCTCACCGTGGGCGCCGGCGGCGGCGGCCCGGGCGTCAGCGGGCCCACCGTCTTCAAGGGAGCCAGCGGCTGGGCCTACATCGACTCCACCACCGCGCTGGACGCCACCAGGCCCGACGCGCCGCTGCCGCAGTTCGCCAGCAGCTACGCGAGGACGCAGCTGCAGGTCGTGTCCAGGCAGGTGGTGGACGTCCCAGGGGCGCAGAGCGCCTTCCGGCTGCGGCTCAGCGGCGCCGACGGCAGCACCCACCTGCTGGCCTACGGGTACGACGCCAAGGACAGCAAGAACTGCTGGCTGGGCGCGACCCCGGCGAACCAGACCGCCGAGCAGATCGCCGCCACCCTCGCGGTCGGCAACGGCTAGGCGGCACGATCACCAAGACTCCCGCGGAGAACCTCACAAGTCAGACTCCGCGAACCGGATAAGCGAGACGTACTTCTAGACCGCGAGCCGAGCAAGCTGTAGCGTTCGGGCGGGACCGGGGGGCCATCTCGCGGAGAAGCCGCTGCCGACGAATCGGCAGGGTGGGACGGGCGTGGCACCGAACGCCACCGCTCCGCGCTTGCGGACGGGGATTTGGGGGGGTCGTCGTCCATGCCATCCACCATCCGTCGTCGACCAGCCCGCCCGCGCGCCGTGGTCGCCACGGTCCGGCGCGCGTGCCGGACCGCCGCCCTGGCCGTCGCGGTCGCTGCGCTGCTCAGCCTCTCGCTGCCGGCGTTCCAGGCCCCGGCCCACGCCGCCGCCACGCCGACGTTCGTGCAGAGGAGGGCGAAGGAGGTCACCTCAGGGACAACCAACGCCCTGGCGTTCAACAGCGCCAACACCGCCGGCAACCTGATCGTCGTCTACGCGATCTGGAGCAACACCAACACGGTCTCCCTGTCCGACAGCCGCGCCAACAGCTACAGCAGCGCGGCCGGGCGCACGACCTGGGGGAGCAATTGGAGCTCCCAGGTCTTCTACGCCAGGAACGTCGCCGCGGGCAGCAACACGGTGACGGCCACCTTCGCCACCGCCGTCAACTCCTTCGCCGTCATCTACCTCCACGAGTACTCCGGGGTGGACAAGGCCAGCCCGGTCGACGTGACCAAGACGGCCACCGGCACCGGCAGCGCGGTCAGCAGCGGCGCGGTCACCACCACCAACGCGGCCGACCTGCTGTTCGCCGGGGCGGCGTCGGAGCAGTCCGTGAACGCGGGCGGCAGCGGCTACACCACCCGCTCCACCGCCTTCGGCAACCGCACCCAGGACCGCAACGTCACCGCCACCGGGTCGTACAGCGCCACCGCGACGCAGAACGGCACCGCCTGGGTGATCCAGCTGGTGGCGTTCAAGGCCGACGGCGGCTCGTCGGACAGCACGCCACCGACCGTGTCGATCACCGCTCCGGCCAACAACGCGCAGGTGAGCGGCATCGTCAACGTGACCGCCGACGCCAGCGACAACGTCGCGGTGGCCGGCGTCCAGTTCCTGGTCGACGGCGTCACCACCGGCGTCGAGGACACCGTCGCGCCCTACGCGCTGGCCTGGGACACGCGCACCGTCCCCAACGGCGCGCACACCCTGACGGCGCGGGCCTCCGACACCTCGGGCAACACCAAGCTGTCCGCGGCGGTCACGGTGAACGTCGCCAACACCAGCTCGTTCCAGAACGAAGTGCTCGCGACCGGCTTCAACCTGCCGACCGCGATCAAGTTCCTGCCCGACGGGCGCATGCTGGTGGTCGAGCTGCAGGGCAAGATCAAGGTGCTGCCGCCTCCCTACACGACCCCGGACCCGACGCTGTTCCTGCAGCTCACCAACATCGGCTCCGCCGGGGTGCAGCAGGGCATCTACGACATCGTGCTGGACCCGAGCTTCAGCACCAACCACTTCTACTACATCTTCTACACGCTCGGGTCGCCCAACCGGGACCGGCTGTCAAGGTTCACCGCCAACGCGACGCTCACCGGCACGGTCGCCGGCAGCGAGCTGGTGCTCTACCAGGACCCGCAGGACGCCAACGCCGAGCACCACGGCGGCGCCATCAACTTCGGCAACGACGGCAAGCTCTACTTCACCACCGGCGAGCACTTCGACGCCGCCGCCGCCCAGTCGCTCTCCAGCCCGCGCGGCAAGATCCACCGCATCAACCCCGACGGCACCGTCCCCACCGACGACCCGTTCTACGACGGCACCGGGCCTAACTGGGACTCGATCTGGGCGCTCGGCCTGCGCAACCCGTACCGGGCGTACTACGACGCGCCGACCGGCAAGCTCTACGTCGGCGACGTCGGCGGCAACGACGAGATCAACTCCAAGGAGGAGGTGGACGTCGGCGCCAGGGGCGCGAACTACGGCTGGCCCGACTCCGAGGGGGCCTGCTCGTCGCCGTGCACCAGCCCCGTCTACAACTACTCCCACGCCGGCCGCGACGCCGCCATCACCGGCGGCTTCGTCTACCACGGCAGCCAGTTCCCGAGCTCCTACCAGGGCAGCTACTTCTTCGCCGACTACACCCAGAACTGGATCAAGCGGCTCACCTTCGACGCCGGCGGCAACGTCAACGGCGTGCTCAACTTCGAGCCGCCCGACGGGAGCGTCGACGGCCCCTACGGCGACATCGTCTACCTCACCGAGGGACCCGACGGCGCGCTCTACTACGTCGACCTCGGCTACTCCGACATCAGCGGCACCTTCGGGGTGAGCAAGATCCGCCGCATCCGCTTCGTCTCGGGCAACCAGGCGCCGGTCGCGGTGGCTTCGGCCAACCCGACCTCGGGCCCGGCACCGCTGGACGTGAGCTTCTCCAGCGCCGGCTCGTCGGACCCGGAGGGCCAGCCGCTGACCTACCAGTGGACCTTCGGCGACGGGCAGACCTCCACGGCCGCGAACCCGGTGCACACCTATTCGCAGGCGGGCCAGTACACGGCCAGGCTGGCGGTCTCCGACGGGGTCAACACCACCCAGGCGGCGCCGCTGTCGATCTCGGTCGGCTCCCCGCCGACCGCGACCATCCTCACGCCAGCGGACGGGAGCCTGTTCCGCGCCGGCGACGTGATCTCGTTCAGCGGCGACGCCACCGACCCGGACGACGGCACCCTGCCGGCCAGCGCCTTCACCTGGAACATCGACTTCCTGCACGAGGGCCACGTGCACCCGGGCGTGGTGCAGACCGGGGTCAAGAGCGGCACCTTCACCATCCCGACCACCGGCCACGACTTCAGCGGCTTCACCCGCTACCAGATCAAGCTGACGGTGACCGACTCCAGCGGGCTGACCGCCACCAAGTCGGTGCTCATCTTCCCGGACAAGGTGAACCTCACCTTCGGCACGATGCCGGCCGGGCTCACGCTCTACCTCGACGGCATCGCCAAGACGACGCCGTTCGTCTACGACACGCTGATCGGCTTCGTCCACACCGTCGAGGCGCGCAACCAGAGCTCCGGCGGCACCGCCTACGTCTTCGACTCGTGGTCGGACGGCGGCGCCCAGACCCACACCATCACCGTGCCGAGCAGCAACCAGGGCTACGTGGCGACCTACCGGGTGGGGGCGCCATCCACGCCCAGCTTCGTCCAGGTCAACAGCGCCACGCCGCAGAGCTCGCAGAGCACGGTCAACACCACCTATACGAAGGCCCAGGTGGCCGGTGACCTGAACGCCGTGGTGGTCGGCTGGAACGAGACCACCGGCAACATCACCTCGGTGACCGACAGCGCCGGCAACGCCTACCAGCTCGCCGCTCCCACGACCCGCGGCACCGGCCTGAGCCAGGCGGTGTACTACGCCAAGAGCATCGCGGGCGCGGCCGCCGGGGCCAACACGGTGACGGTCGGGTTCGACAAGACGGTGGCCTTCGCCGACGTCCGCATCCTCGAGTACGGCGGCCTCGACCGGACCAGCCCGCTGGACGTCACCCACTCGGCGATCGGCAACACCACTCCGGCCAACAGCGGCGCGGCGACCACCAACTTCGCCACCGAGCTGCTGCTCGGCGCCGGGACCACCGACAGCACCTTCACCGGTCCAGGCACCAGCTACAGCAGCCGGGTGATCACCAGCCCGGACGGCGACGTCGCCGAGGACCGCACCGTGACGGCGACCGGCTCCTACAGCGCGACCGCGCCGAGGAGCGGGGGCGGCGACTGGGTCATGCAGATGGTGGCGTTCAGGGCCGCCGGGCAGTAGCCCGGCGGCCCTGCTCCCCCGCTACTCGGCGGCGATCGCCGCGAGCAGGTCGAGCCTTGCCGCCCGGCGGGCCGGGCGCAGGCCGGCCAGCACGCCGGCGAGCGCGCCGACCAGCAGCACGACCGTGAGCTGCAGGGGCGGCAGCGCGAACGCGCCGAGCGCGTCGCTCGCCTCGGCCGCCCGCACCAGCGCCCAGCCGAGGAAGGCGCCAAGCCCGAGGCCGCCGACCGTGCCGAACAGCGCCACGATCAGCGACTCCCAGCGCACCATCGCGCGGACCTGCTGGCGGGTCTCCCCGACCGCGCGCAGCAGGCCCAGCTCGCGGGTGCGCTCGTGGATCGAGAGGGACAGCGTGTTGGCGATGCCCAGCAGCGCGATCACGATCGCCAGCGCGAGCATCACGTACACCACCGCCACCCCCTGCCGCACGCCGCCGGCCAGGGTGTCCGCGTACTGCTGGCGGTCCCGCACCGCTGGGCTGCCGTAGCGGGCGGCCACCCGCTCGACCGCGGCCCTGCCGGCGGCCAGGCCGACGCCGTCGCGGAGCCCGACCAGCACGGTCGCGTCGACGTCCTGGGCCGCGTGGGGCGCCCAGGCCGCCCGCGGCAGCAGGTAGCCGTTGAGCACCGCGCTGTCGCGGTAGATCGCGCCGACGGTGAGGCTCTCGGTGGCGCCGTCGGCGAAGCGGACCGGCACGGCGGTCCCGAGCCGCCAGCCCTTGCCATCGGCGACCTGCTCGGTCACGGCGAGCTGCCGGTCGCCGAGCCCGCGGACCGACCCGGCCACCATGCGCGGCTCGAGCACTTGGGCGAGCTCGCGCGGGGCGGCGACGCTGACCTCCTGGCCGCTGCCGGCGACCGCGACGTTTCCGGTGCTGATCCCGGTCGCCAGCCGCACCTCGGGAAGCCTGCCTACCTCGCCGGCGAGCCGCGGGTCGAGGCGGCCGCCGACGAAGCCGCCCGAGGCGATCACCAGGTCGCCGCCGAACGAGCTGGAGACGCTCTGCCTGATCGACGCCTGCAGCGAGGCGGTGAACGCGGTGAACAGGGTGACCACGGCGATGCCGACCAGCAGGGCGACCGCCGCACCGGCGGTGCGCCGCGGGTTGCGCATGGCGTTCTGCCTGGCGAGCGCGCCGGTGATACCGCGGAGCCGCGGCAGCGGCGCGCCGATCAGGCGGCTGGCTGGCCGTGCCACCACCGCGCCGAGCACGACCACGCCGGCCATGGTGAGGACCGCGCCTACGGCGGTCAGCCGGGTCACGGCGTCGCCGCCGCGCGGCACCGCGGTGACCACCACCGCCACCCCGGCGATGGCGAGCGCGGCCCCGGCGATGGCACGGCGGGCCGAGGCCCCGCGCTCCGCCGCGACCTCGCGCAGCGCCGCGAGTGGCGCCACCCGCGAGGCCCGCAGCGCGGGCAGCGCGCCGGCGAGCAGCGTGACGCCGACGCCGACCGCCACCGAGATGGCGGCGTTGTTGGCCTTGAACACCAGGCCGCTGGTCGGCAGCGGAAAGCCGAAGCCGGCGAAGAGGGCCTTCAGGCCCGAGGCGATGCCGAGGCCGGCGGCGAGCCCCGCCACCGAGGCGACCAGCCCGACGGCCAGCGCCTCGAGCACCACCGCGGTGAGCACCTGCCGCCGCGAGGCGCCGATCGCGCGCAGCAGCGCGGACTCGCGGGTGCGCTGCGCCACGATGATCGAGAAGGTGTTGGCGATCGAGAACATCGCCACGAACAGCGCGATCGCGGCGAAGACCAGCAGGAAGGTCCGGAACAGGCCGAGGAAACCCTGGTTGATGGCGCTGATGCTCTCGGCGCTGAGCTGCGCGCCGGTGATCGCCTCGACGCCGGCGGGCAGCACCGGCCGCAGCCGCCGCGCCAGCTCGTCCTGGGACACCCCGGGGGCGCCGGCGACCAGGATGCGGGTGACCTGGCCGGGCCGCTTGGCCAGGTGCCGCTGGGCGCCCTCGAGGGTGAAGCCGGTGTAGGAGCTGCCGCCGAAGCCGTCGGCGTTCTGGAAGGTGGCGATCCCCACGACCGTCACCGGCAGCGGCCGCGGCGTCAGGATGATGGTGCGGTCGCCGGGGTGGAGGCCCGCGGTCTTGGCCGCGCCGCGGTTGATCACCACCTCGTCCGGGGTCTGGGGCGCCCGCCCCTCGGCCAGCCGGTAGGGGGTGAGGCGCTGGTCGGCGATCCAGGTGCTCGCCAGCGGCGGGCCCATGGTCGAGATCACCTTGCCGTCCCTGCCGACGATCTGGCCGAGGCCGTCGACCACCGGCTGGACGGCGCTGGCGCCCGGCACGGCGCCGACCCGGCCGGCCAGCGACCCGTCGATCGGCCCGCGTGGCGTGGCCGGGCTGTCGGACACCTTGGTGGCGCTGCGGACCACCGCGCCGGTGTCGCCGGTCACGCTGGTGAACAGGGTGTCGAAGTTGGCCCGCAGGGTGTCGCCGAGCACCAGCGTCCCTGACAGGAACGCCACGCCGAGCAACACCGCGAGGAAGGTACCCACGAGCCGCCGCTTGTGGCTCCAGAGGCTCTTGAGGATGACGTTCAGCATGGTCCTCGCCTCACTCCCCGAGCGCCTTGATACGGTCGATCACGAGCTGCGCCGTCGGTGACTGGATCCGGTCGACGATGCGGCCGTCGGCCAGGAACAGCACGGCGTCGGCGTAGGCGGCCGCGACCGGGTCGTGGGTGACCATCACGATCGTCTGGCCCAGCTCGTCGACCGCGCGGCGCAGCAGGCCGAGCAGCTCGGCGCTGGCGCGGGAGTCGAGGTTGCCGGTCGGCTCGTCGGCGAAGACCAGCTGCGGCCGGCTGACCAGGGCACGCGCCACCGCGACCCGCTGCTGCTGGCCGCCTGACAGCTCCGCCGGACGGTGCGACAGCCGCTCGCGCAGGCCGAGCGTGTCGACCACCCGGTCGAGCCAGGCCTGGTCGGGCCTGGCGCCGGCGAGCGCCAGCGGCAGGGTGAGGTTCTCCAGCGCGCTCAGCATGGGGAGCAGGTTGTAGGACTGGAACACGAAGCCGACGCGCTCGCGGCGCAGCAGGGTCAGCTCCTTGTCCGACAGGGCGCCGAGCTCGACGCCGCCGACGAAGACCTGGCCCGAGGTCAGGCTGTCGAGCCCGGCGAGGCAGTGCATCAGGGTGGACTTGCCCGAGCCCGACGGGCCCATGATCGCGGTGAAGCGGCCCGCCTCCAGGTGGACGGTCACGTCGTCGAGCGCGCGGACCGCGGTGTCGCCCGAGCCGTAGACCTTGGTGGCGCCGACCGCACGCGCGAGCGGCTCGCCGGGCCGAGCGCCCGCCGACGCCGGCTCGGCGGTCGCGGTCGGCAGCCTCCCGTCGAGGCCGCGACCTGTCGGTGGTGCTGGTGTCTCCGGTGCCATCTGCTGGCGCTCCTTCTCAACGGGGCTTCTGGCCTGCCGATCGTCCTGGACCACGGGGATGCCGTCGTCGCCCAGGGGAAGGCTTTGCGCGTCCCCCCACGGGCGCAGGCGCCGCGCGGCAGCGCTACCGCCGCCGGAGTAGGCCAGGCGGACACCACGCGCACGCTGGGCAGGCGGCCAGCGGGCGCGACGGGCTCCGGAGGTGGCGGTCGGTGGCACACTGCTCGGGTGACCGAAACAGGCGACGACCGACCACAGGGCGGGCGCAGGGCCACGCGGCTCGCCGAGACCGTGGCCGCGCTGCGCGAGTTCGCGCTCGGGCTGCCAGGCGCCTGGGAGGACACCCCGTGGGGCGAGGACGACCGCACCGCCAAGGTGGGCAAGAAGGTGTTCGCCTTCCTCGGCCCCGCCGAGCCCGGCGACGACTACCAGGTCGCCGTCAAGCTGCCTGACTCGGCCGAGCAGGCGCTGGCGCTCGCCTGCTGCAAGCCCACCGGCTACGGGCTCGGCCGCGCCAACTGGGTGACCGTCCAGGTGGCCGCCGCGGACTGCCCGCCGATCGAGGTCCTGCTCGACTGGGTCGAGGAGAGCTACCGCAAGGTCGCCCCCAAGACGCTCGTCCGCGAGCTGGACGCCCGCCGCGGGTAGCCCGGCCGGGCACGCTCGGCGCCTCGGCCTGTCCGTAGGGTGACCGCCCGGCCTCGCCAGGTTCCTCGGCTAGCCTGCCGCGACTCTCCCCCTGCGCTTCTCCCAGGCGGACTCGGCGACGACACCGGCGACCACCACGGCGGCGAGGACGCCGAGCTGCGCCTCGGGCGAGAGCGCCAGGCCGACCGCCGCAGTGGGCAGGACGGCGACGGCGATCGCCAGCCGCGCGGCGACCGGCCCGATGCCGAGGAGGCGGCGGAACAACGCCAGCCCGGCGACGTAGGCGGCGACCCCGGCGGCGAGGAACCACGCGGTCGACGCGGTGAGGGGCTCGCCGTACTGCGCGATCGCGTTCTTGACGCCGGCGGCGAAGACGATGATCCCGCCGAGCACCAGCAGGAAGGCGTAGCCGAACGCGTACAGGGCCAGCCAAGGGGTGCGGTGGTCACTGGCATCCCGGAGCGCGCGCTCGGCGCGCTCGTCCTCATGGTCGAAGAACAGCCACCACAGCGCGGCGGCCAGGGCCAGGCCGAGGACCGCCGTGACGACGTGGCCCCCACGCAGGTCGCTGCCTGTCAGGCCGATGCCGACCGCGACGATCGACTCGCCGAGCGCGATCAGCACGATCAGCCCGTGGCGCTCCACGAAGTGGGCGGCCCGGACGGGGAAGCTCTCGACCGCGGTGAAGATCGGCGAGGTCCAGTGCAGCGCGAACGTGCCAACCCACAGGGCCCACTGCAGCGCGCCGTCGGTGAAGCCGGCGAGCAGCAGCAGCGCCGCGGTGATGGCGTTGAACGGACCGAGCCGGCGCATGGCCTGCACCGTGATCTCCTGGGTGGACAGCAGGAACATCCCCGTGTGGACGAGGGTCACCAATAGGTAGCCGAGCCCGAAGGCGACGCCGCCGCCGTCGAACGCGGCGGGGATCGCGAGCGCGACCACCAGGAACCCGGCCATGCCGAGCAGCAACAGCAGCCGCAGGGCGGCCCTGCGCGGCGGCATGGAGTTGGTGAGCCAGGAGTAGGCGCCGTACATCCACCACAGGTTGCCGAACACCACCGTGACGCGGACCAGGCCGACCACCGTCGGCTCGTGGGCGAGCAGGCTGGTCAGCTGCGTGATGGCGAAGACGAAGACCAGGTCGAAGAAGAGCTCGATGGTGGAGACCCGGACCTCCTCCGAGAGCTCCGATCCCTGTTCCGTCCGCGCCTCCCTCTCTTGGTGCATGCCCCTATCATGCCGGGCCTCGGCAATCGCTTGCTCAGCGGGCGAGCACCCCTTGGCCTGGACACCAGGCACGCCTCGCGCGATTTGTGTCCCACTTTGCGTCTCGTGGGATGATGCGTCTCCAAGGGCGCCTTGGCTGAGCGGCGAGCTTCGCGAGGACTGTCGCGAGCGTCGTCCGTTCCTGCTTCATCGGTCCCCCCGAGGCTGACGCCCGGCGCACCTTGGTCGTCACCAAATCGCACGTGCGCTGCGAGCGATCCCTGGACGCTCGAGGGTCGAGGTCCGAACGACAGGACGGGGCATGGACGAGCAGGCAGTAGACCAGGAGACGCTTGGCAACCTCTCAGACCAGGTCGCGGCCGACCTGCGCGGTCGCTACTGGACCGAGATCCCACCGAGCGTCTTCGACGCGACCAACCTGGAGATCCTGGACCTGAGCCGCAACCGGATCCGCGAGCTCCCGCCGGAGATCGCCAAGCTGACACGTCTCAGGAGACTGATCCTCCGCAAGAACGACCTCACGACCATCCCTCCCGAGATAGGGCGCCTGAAGGACCTCGAGCACCTGGACCTCAGCCAGAACCCGTTGGTCGGCATTCCTCCCGAGGTCCAGACGATCGTTCCCTCGCTCCACGCCTCGTCGCTGCCGCCGGAAATTCGCCACCTGACCAACCTGCTTACGCTCGACCTGAGCGAATGCCGCCTCTCGAGCCTTCCTCCCGAGATCGGCCAGCTCGCCAGGCTGAGGAGCCTCAAGCTCGACGGGAACGAGCTACGCAGCCTTCCCGCCGAGATCGGCAAGCTGGGACACCTGGAGCACCTGGATCTCAGCCACAACTCGATGTGGACGCTGACCCCGGACCTTGCGGACCTTCCCAGCACCGTGGACCTCAGGCTGACGGGCCTGCCGCTGCTCGACCCGCTGCCCGAGCTGGTGGCCCAGGGGACGCCGGCGCTGTTCACCTACCTTCGCAGCATCGCGCAGGCGGGCGTCCGTTCCTACGAGGCCAAGGTGCTGTTCGTGGGCGAGGGCAACGTCGGCAAGACGAGCCTGATGGCCTCGTTGCGCGACGACCCCTTCGTCAAGGACCGCCCGACGACCCATGGCGTGGAGATCGCTCAGCTGCGCCTCTCCCACCCGAAGAAGGCGTCGGAGATCACCTTGAACATGTGGGACTTCGGCGGGCAGGAGGTCTACCGGATCACCCAGCAGTTCTTCTTCAGCCGGCGCGCGCTCTACCTGTTGGTGTGGCGCCCTCGCGAGGGCAGTGAGGAGAACGCGATCGAGGCGTGGTGCCGGCGCATCAGGCTGCGGATCGGCGACGACGCCCGCATCCTGCTGGTTGCGACCTACGGCGACGAGCGCCGCATCGAGCTCGACTACCCGTACCTCAAGCGGCAGTTCGGCGCGCTGCTGGTGCAGCAGTTCACGGTCGACAACCAGTCAGGTAGCGGCATCAGGGAGCTGCGCAACTTCGTGGGCGAGCAGGCAGCCGCCCTCAAGCACATGGGAGAGCTGGTAAGCAGGAACTGGCTGGCGGTGCACGCCAGCCTCAGGGATCGCCAGGAACCGCAGATCGACTTCGAGCAGTTCGCCAGGATCTGTGCTCACCACGGGGTCGACAGGGCGCAGGCCGCGATCCTCGCCGTGCTGCTTCACGATCACGGACACATCATCCACTACTCGGAGGACGACGGCCTGCGCGACGTCGTCGTGCTGAAGCCGGAGTGGCTCACCAAGGCGATCGGGTACGTCCTCGAGGACCGCGAGACGGAACAGGCGATGGGCGTCCTTGACCATCGCCGGCTGCGGCAGCTCTGGCAGGACCCGAGGCGGAACGCTACCTATGACCAGCGCTACCACCCATACTTCCTGAGGCTCATGGAGAAGTTCGATGTGAGCTATCGCATCGACGAAACCAAGAGCCTGGTGGCACAGCTGGTGCCGTACACGGAGCCGCCCCTGCCCTGGGACGAGTCGACCCCGATCCCACCCGGCAGGCGCCAGCTCGTCCTGCTCTGCCAGATGGCCGAGGCTCCGCCCGGCCTCGTTGCCTGGATGACCGTACGGAACCACCGGTTCTCGACGGGCAGGCACTGGCGCCGCGGGATGTTTCTCGCCCACCCCGAGCAGGATGCCGAGGCGCTGATCAGGGCCGATCAGGCTAACAGCCTCAAACTGATCGTACGAGCACCTTCCCCAGACTTCTTCTTCAGCGTGCTGCGCGACAGCATGGAAGACCTCATCCAGAAGCGCTGGAAGGGCTTGCACTACGAGCTCCTGGCTCCATGCCCGCATACCTCGTCCGACGGCTCCCGCTGTCAGGGCAATTTCGAGCTGAACACGCTCAAGGCATTCAGGGAGCGCAGCCGTGGCACCATCGAGTGCCGGACCTGCTTCGAGACGGTCGGGGTGAACGAACTGCTCACCGGCTTCGCCGTCACGGAGCCTCCCTTGCGCCAGGTCCTCGACTCCGTCCAGTCCAACGCGGAGACCCTCCGCCAGGAGCTGCGACGAGCGCAGCGCGTGCAGGCCGGCGAGGTCGAGGAGATGCACCGCGAGGTGGCCGCCATCCAGGCCGACCTGGCTCAGCAGCTGCGGGGGCTGCTCAAGGCTGTCGGCAAGGAGCTGCCAGGCTGTCCGCGCCTGTTCACGCTGGTGCCGCAGCGCCCCAAGCGGTTCGCCAAGCTCCGTGCCTGGCAGGCGCAGTACCGCTTGACGCTCTGGTGCGAGCATCCCGGCCAGGAGCATCCGTGCCCGTCCGCCCAGTACGACTTCTCCTGCACCCGGGAACGGTTCCGTGAGATTGCTCCCTACGTGCTGGCGGTGAGTCAGGTCCTCCGAGCCGCCATCCCGTTGAGCTCGGCGGCGCTCGGCGTGCTCCTTCGGGAGCCACAGCTGAAGCACCTGAACCGGCAGCTCGACCTCATGAAGGCCGTGGCGGAGCAGGTACTGCCACGTGGTGGCAAGGAACTATCGCTGCCGAGCGGAGCTGGCTGGGGGGTCGCCGCGGACGGTGCGGCACTGCGGGCACTGCGCGCGCTGCTGGTCCAGCTCGATCCCTCCATGGTCTTCGGCGATCTCCGTCGGGTCATGACGCCCGCCGCCGACTACGTCTGGGTGTGCAAGGACATTCACTACCGCGAGTACGACCCGGGCCTGCCGCGCCTCTCCCAGTGAAGACCCCGGCCGGCCCGGCATCGCCGGCGACAGCTCTGGCGGCAACCGCCCCCGGGCGGGCAGCCCGCCGGCTGACCGGGCTGGCATCGCATGCCCCTTATCGAGGATCCACTGCCTCGATGGTCGGGGTTGCCAGCCGGTCCCCGGCAACGGTAGGAAGGCGCGGCAGCGGTGGGATGACAGGTGTGGCGGAGGAGGTGGCGCGGTGCGGCGATCGGTGACCTGGCTCGTCGCCGGGAGCGTCGCGGGGCTGGTGGCGCTATTGCTCGCCTGCATCCTGGTGTTCCCGCGGCTGTCAGCGGACGACCTGGCGGGCGTCTCGAACGCGGACCGGCGCGTCGAGCTGCAGCAGGCCCAGTCGCAGCTGCAGAGCGACACCCGCCAGCTGCTGCTGCAGGGCCTCGGCGGGCTGCTGCTGGTCGCCGGCGTGGTCGCGACCTGGCGGCAGGTCCAGGTCAGCCGTGAGGGCCAGATCACCGAGCGCTTCACCAGGGCGATCGACCACCTCGGCAGCGACACGGCGGACGTGCGGCTTGGCGGCATCTACGCGATGGAGCGGATCGCCAAGAACTCCGAGATGGACCGGGCGACCATCACCGAGATCCTGGTCGCCTTCGTCCACGGGCACGCGTCGTGGCCGCAGGGCGCGCCGCAGAGCCCGGAGCCGCACCCGACCCCGACGGTCGACCGGCACCTCCACTGGCTGCGCGACCGCGCCCCCGACGTGCAGGCGGCCATGCTGGTGCTCAGCCGGCGCCCGCGCGGGCGCGACGAGGAGCGCGTCGACCTCGGCACGGTGGACCTGCGCCGCACGCGGCTGACCCGGGCGAAGCTGTCGGGGATCCGCATGCGCCACTCCAACCTGGCGGACGCGTGGATGCGGCAGATCCACCTCGAGGACAGCGACCTGGAGGACTCCGACCTGCGCCTGGCCAACCTGAACGAGGCGCACCTGGCGCGCGCGAGCCTGCGCCACGCCTACCTCGACGAGGCGAACCTGCGCCAGGCCGACCTGACGGCCGCCGACCTCTCCGCCGCCAGCCTGCGCAAGGCGGACCTGCGCGACGCCGACCTGCGGCGGGCGCGCCTGCGTGGCGCGGACCTGCGCGGCGCCGACCTGCGCGGGGCCCAGCTCGAACAGGCCGACCTCAGCGACGTCCGGGCCGACGAGACGACCAGGTGGCCGGCCGGGTTCGACCCACCCCGGCTACGCCAGGACGAGCAGGGCGTGGCCGGCGGGACGCTGGAAGGTCCCGTCGAGGCGATCGGCGCGACCGAGCCGGACTGACCGCCGAACCGAGCGCGACCACCCGCCTCACACGGCCGGCGAGCCGGCGTCGCCTGCCTGCTGACGGACCGGCAGGCCGTGGCGCACCCATGCGCGGGCGCCGCCGATCAGGTCGGTGGCGCGCGTCAGACCGAGTTCCTGCAGGCTCGCCGCGGCGAGGCTCGACGAGTAGCCCTCCGAGCAGACCACGATGATCTGCTGGTCGTAGCCATGGACCTGGGGGATGCGGTCGGGGCTGGCGGGGTCGAGCCGCCATTCCAGCACGTTGCGCTCGATCACCAGCGCGCCGGGCAGCTCGCCCTCGTCGGCCCGCTGGGCCGCCGAGCGGGTGTCGATCAGGAGCGCGCCGCGGCTGGAGGCCTCCGCGGCCTCCGCAGGGGTCAGGCGCCGCAGCCGGCTGCGGGCCGCTGCCAGCAGGTCGTCGATCGTCCGATGGCTCATCGCGCACCGCCAACGGCCACGGTGGTCAGGTCAGGGGCGTAGTGTCGCACGACCTGGAGGAAACGGAGGTGCGCATGCTCGCGCGCGGCCGCCACGGACCGGTTCACCATCCTCGGTTCGCCCGCTGCTTCGCTCGGCTCAGCCAGACCATGGAGCCCGGCGTCGCCGGGTACCGCGTGGAGCTGCTCGCCGGGCTGTCCGGCCGGGTGGTCGAGATCGGCGCCGGGAACGGGCTGAACTTCCGCCACTACCCGGCGACGGTCGCCGAGGTCGTGGCGGTGGAGCCGGAACCGTACCTGCGCGAGCTGGCGGTCGCGGCGGCGGCCGAGGTAGGCATTCCGATCCAGGTGGTGGACGGCACCGCCGAGGCGCTGCCCGCGGCGGACGCGGCCTTCGACGCCGGGGTGGCCTCGCTGGTGCTGTGCTCCGTGTACGACCAGCCGCGCGCCCTGTCGGAGCTGCACCGGGTGATCCGCCCGGGCGGCGAGCTCCGCTTCTTCGAGCACGTCCAAGCCGAGGGCCGCACGCTCGCCCGCGTCCAGCGCCTGACCGACCACGTCTGGCCGCTGCTGGCCGGCGGTTGCCACACCAGCCGCGACACCGTGGGCGCGGTCACCGCCGCCGGCTTCGAGCTTGGCTCCTGCCGGCGCCTCCGCTTCCCCGACACCCGCCTGCCTTCCCCGAACTCCCCGCACGTGCTCGGCATCGCCCGCCGCCCACCGACCGCGTGACCCACCGCCGGGCGCGGGCGGGCGGCGGTTCACCCGGTCGGGACCAGCAGCGCCTCGGCGCCGACCGGGGTGAAGCCGGCGGCGAGGATCGCCCGCACCGAGGCGGCGTTGCCCGGGGCGACCTGTGCCCACAGGAGGGCGCCGTCGGGGACCAGGTGGCGGGCGGCGGCGACCAGCGCGCGGCCGAGGCCACGGCCGCGCGCCTCCTGGTCCACCTCCACGGCCAGCTCCCAGCGGCCGGCGACGCCGCGGCTGAGGATCAGCACGGCGCTCGCGGCCGTCCAGACGCGCACCTCGTCGCGGTAGCGCAGGGCGCGCCGGACCCGCGGGTGGTCGCTGGCGGCGAGCTCGTCGAGGGGCAGCTCCGGCGGACCCGGCAGGGCGGAGGCGACCGTGACCAGGTCGAGGTTGTTGACGCGGCGGCCGGTCCGTGCGCACAGCGCGTCGAGGAACGGCGGGTTGAGCGGGGCGCTCAGGTCGCCGGGTGGGAGCTGGGCGCGGACCCAGTCAGGGTCGGCGTCGGTCACGACCAGGTGGTGGGCGGTGAAGCCGAGCACGCCGTGCGACCGCGGCGACGGCGCCGGGAGGACCAGCACGCCGCCGTCGGCGGGCAGCCAGTGGCCGCGGCCGATCCCGTCGAGGATGTCCGCGAGGGAAGGTTCGTCGCTCGGCATCGCCCCGCGTTCATACCTGATGCGCGGCAGAGCGGCCAGCAGCCGGGCGCCTCCGCCGGACATCCTGAGCGACCACCCCCCACGTGGCGGCCGCTCAGGAGCCGGTCTGCCCGCTCGCCCGGAACCGCGGCGACGGCAGGCCCGCGTCGACGACGAGCGGCACCGGCGTGGTCACCCGCCAGCGCCGGCGACCGACGGCAGCGCGGTGGCGGCGGCGCTCCCGCTCGTCTGGACGAACCGGGGGGCGGCGGCGCACGCCGTGGGCTCGGTCGGGCTCGAGCCGCGCGGCGGCGCGCTCAGCAGGGCGACCGCGGTCAGCACGAACGTGGCGAGCCCCCAGCTCGCCACGGACGGTCCCGCGCAGCCGGCTGACCTGGGCGGTCCCGGCCACCAGGGCGGGGAGTGCCCGGTGGCGGTTGACGGCGCCAAGGCGCGCCAGGCCGCTGAACAGGACCAGTTGACCGCGGGCACGCGGCCGTGGCCGCTGCCCTGGAGCTGCCGCCAGCCCCCCAGTTCGTCCAAGGTGCGCGCCAGGCCGGGGTGTCACCGCGGCCGGCGCCGGAGGCCGACGTGAGGGATGACGCATGGCCGCTCTCCCTCCGAAACTCGCCGGCTTTCGTGGGGGAAATGATAGAGATCATTATCTCTCTGACCTAGACATGCCGGATGAAGATATCTTTAGGATGAAAAAGCTTCATGAAATTACCGGGACAACTCGGCTGAGGGCCGCGCCATGAAGCTTCTGGTCGTCGAGGACGAGCCGCAGATCGCGTCCTTCCTGCTCAAGGGGTTGCGAGCTTCCGGGTACGAGGTGGAGCTCGCCACCACCGGCCAGGAAGGCCTCAGCAAGGCCCAGCACGTCGACATCGACCTGGTCGTGCTCGACCTGCGCCTGCCCGACCTGGACGGCACCGAGGTGCTGCGCCGGCTCCGTGGCGGCGGCAGCGACGTGCCCGTGATCGTGCTGACCGCCCGTGGCGACCCGGCCGACCGCGTCGAGGGCCTCGACCAGGGCGCCGACGACTACCTCGCCAAGCCGTTCGTCTTCGAGGAGCTGCTGGCGCGCATCCGCGCCCGGCTGCGCCGCCGCGACGGGGTGGTGCAGGTCGGCGACCTGGAGCTGGACCTGCGCACCCGCAGGATCCGGGTGAACCAGCGCGAGGTCGAGCTGACCGCGAGGGAATTCGCGGTCCTCGAGACGTTCCTGCGCCACCGTGGCCAGGTCCTCAGCCGCGAGTGGCTGCTGTCCCGGGTGTGGGGCCTCGAGTTCGACCCGGGCTCCAACGTGGTGGACGTCTACATCGGCCACCTGCGCAAGAAGCTCGGCGAGGGGCTGATCGAGACGGTGCGCGGCATGGGCTACCGCCTCGGTGTCGACTACCGGCAGGGGACGGACAGCCAGAACGTCACGCCATAGCCGGCGCGGTTGCTGGCGCCCGCCGAACCGCCGTGCGCCTCGGCGATCCCGCGGACGATGGCAAGGCCGAGCCCGGTACCTGGCGTCGCCGTGTTGAGCCGGCGGAACGGCTGGAAGACGCTGTCCTCCTCGCCGGGCGGCAGGCCGCCGCCGCGGTCCTCGACCTCGAAGCGCACGGCGCCCGGCTCGCCGATCACGCGCAGGTCGACCGGGCTCTCGCCCGGCGCGTGGACGACGGCGTTGCGCAGCAGGTTGAGCAGCGCCTGGGTGAGCCGCTGCGGGTCCGCCCACAGCACCGCGTCCGAGTCGACCGGCTGGGTGCGCAGCCGCCCGACGAGCAACGGCGCCGCCGTCGCGGCCAGCTCGTCGACGAAGCGGTCGACCCGCACCGGCTGCGGCCGCAGGAACTCGGGGTGCTCGGTCCTCGCGAGCGTCGCCATGTCCTGCACGATCCGGCCCATGCGGCCCAGCTCCCCGACCACCAGCCCGATGGCCTCGGTCACCTCCTGCGGCGACGGGTCGGCGCTGAGCACCTCCAGGTGCCCACGGCAGATGGTGAGCGGGGTGCGCAGCTCGTGCGAGGCCTCGCTGATGAACTGCCGCTCGCGCTGGAAGGCCGCCTCGAGCCGGTCGAGCATGTGGTTGATGGTCTCGGCCAGCAGCCCGGCCTCGTTGCGCTCCGCCGCCTCGGCCACGCGCCTGGTCAGGTCGCCCTGGTCGGAGATGGCGTTGGCGGTGCGGGCGATGTCCCGCATCTGGTCGCGCTCCCGCAGCCGCGAGCGCCAGCCGCGGTGCGCCAGGTAGGAGAGGGCCAGCGGGATCAGCAGCAGGGGGATGGTCAGCGGCGCGGTCGCCCACAGCACCCCGCCGAGCAGGCCGATGGCCAGGCTGCCTGCCCAGTTCACCAGGGTGAGCCGCCACGGCTCGCCCAGCACCCGCCAGAACGCGGCGCCCTCGGTCAGCCTCACGGCCAGCGCGATCGCCACCTCGTTGAGGAGGTACAGGGCGCCCATGGCGGCGGCGGCGGCCCCCCAGGCGGCCGGCACCGTCGGGTCGGCGGGTGAGAGGCTGGCGTAGACCAGCTGGGCGATGGTGATGCCGATCAGGTGCTGGCCCAGGTTGAAGGCCTTCTTGTAGAGCGGCCGGGTCTGCAGCGCCTGGCCCAGCAGCATCCCGGCGGCCACGGTGACGGTGAGCAGGCTCGGGGGCGCCGCCAGCAGCGCCGCCACCCAGACCGCGTCGACCAGGGAGAAAACCTGGTAGCTGGCGCCGTAGGGCAGCGGGAACTGGAACTGCTCGAGGGCGACGCTGAGCCCGACCAGCGCCACGCAGGTCCACAGCTCGACCCCGGTCCAGCGGGCCACCTCGGGCAGCCGGAGCGCCAGGCAGCCGAGGCCGCCGAGCACCACCAGCGCGATGAACAGGCTGGCCGCCGGCCGCTGCCGGCGGCCAGCCTCGGTCTCAGTTCCAGGTGCTGACGCCCCAGTGCTTGATCTGCCAGGCGTCGGCGCCCCAGTGCTTGACGTCCCCGGCGTCGGCACTACCCCAGTGCTCGATCTCCCAGGAGTCGGCGCCCCAGTGCTTGACGAGCCAGGTGAACTGGACGTCCCCGAACTCGTTCCAGAACCTGGCGCCCCAGTGCTTGACGCTCCAGGGTCCGGCGGGCTGGCTGATTCCGGCCCAGGTGTCACCGTCCCAGCGCCTGACCTCCCAGCCGGGAGTCTCGGCCGCCAGGCGGGACCAGGGCGACCGCGACCAGGTCGGTCGCGTCCATGGTGTGGCCGTCCACGCGGCCGCATCCCATGCCCTCCCGA
>WNGB01000753.1_pt1 | contig 51670 bp, 41 predicted proteins | sample 5400681 | NCBI WGS metagenome assembly WNGB01 (sample SAMN13153367, study PRJNA577476) | soil metagenome | isolation source: 115 cm soil or saprolite under grassland replicate 2 | place: USA:California | collected 2016-06-15
GTGGTCATCCAAGACCTCGATGTGTTCCAAATTACGCTCGAACCATAAGTACCATAGATACAATGACTTCCGTGCCAGCTGTCCAAAACCTGGTCGGTGTGCAGGAAATTCGCACTCCGCAATCGTCCTGCGTCCCGACCCTGCAGGGGGGACGAGATATTCCGTTTCAATCCAAAGAGTTAGCCCATTAGATCGTATTGGCATACTCGTTGCGCTAGGGCTTTCCCGACTTAACAACCTAGTGATTTGCCCAGGAGGATCCGGTGCAGAGCTCGCAGAATCGCGGCTTCACGTTCGTGGAGATGCTCATCGTCATGATCATTGCGGGGCTCATTTACGCGATCTCGGTCAAGTCGGTGCGGGGCGCCTTTGCCGCGGGCGAGCGCCGCTCAGCCACACGCGAGGTCACCTCGTACCTGTTTCGCGCCCGGACCATCGGTGTGCAGCAGAGCCGGCGCGCCTGGCTTGTGCGCAGCGGCAACATCCTCAAGGTGATTGTGGACTCCTCGGGCACGAAGGTCCAGGTCGGTACCCAGATCGACATGAACGCGCGCCACGGCGTCACGATGTCTGCGACGCCCACGGACAGCATTCAGTTCGATCCGCGCGGCTTCGTGGTGCTGCCCGCGTCGACGCCGAAACTCATTATCACCCGCGGAACCCAAGCGGACACTTTGTGCGTGACCGGCCTCGGCCGGATCGCGGTACGGGGATGCTAACATGAAACGCGAAGCCGGCTACACAATCATCGAGCTGCTGGTCGCCGTCCTCATCTTCACAGTGGGACTGTTGGCGATGGCCAGCACGGCATCGGTGATCATGGTGACCATGGCATCGTCTCAGACGCGGACCATCGGCTCGGCCGTGGCAGAGGCGCGGTTCGAGCGGCTGCGCTCGCAGCCCTGCAGTGTCCACGCCAGCGGCACCGCGGTCACGCGTGGGGTGCGCGAAGACTGGTCGCGTGTCCCGCTCGCGCGCGCCGACGACGTGACGGTGGTCATCACGCTGCTCGTGAGTCACCGCGTGCGGACGCAGACGTTCCGGAGCTACCTGCCATGCTGAGCGCCGCCCGCGTACTGGGCGCGCCCAGCCGCCGCACCGGCTTCACCCTGGTCGAGATGCTCGTGGTGCTCGTGTTCCTGGGCATCATCGGGGGCGCTATCGTGACGCTCCTGTGGCGCCAGCAGCGCTTCTATAACAGCGCGACCGAGGTGCTGAACACGCGGCAACAGATCCGCCAGGCAGCGTTCATGCTGCCGTCCGATCTGCGCGGCATTTCGCGGATTGGCGGCGACATCTATGCGATGACCGATTCGTCCATCGAGTTCCGGTCGGTATTTGGATCGTCCGTCACCTGCTCCATCAACGGCGGCAAGGTTTCCACCGTGCCGGTGCGGTTGGCCACGGGCTCCGCCATGACCAACTGGAAAGCGGCCCCGGTCGTCAACGACTCGATCGCCCTGTATGACGATATGGCCAGCACGGCCGTGAAAGACGACGTTTGGCGGCTGTATCGGATCACGGGCGTCGTGCAGGTGACCGGTAATAACAACCAGGGCTGCCCCACCGTAAGCGGGCTCGCGCAGGCGGTGGATCTGGTGGTGGGAAATCCGTCCTACCAGATCACGATGAGCACGTCCGCTCCCGCGACCGTCTCGGTCGGTGCGGCGATTCGGATATTCCGGCGCGTGCACTACAGTCTCTACAAATCGCCGACGGACCTGAAATGGTACTTGGCATATTACGATTGCGTGCCCAATCGCGCGCCCGTGTGCTCGACCCCGCAACCGATCGCCGGTCCGCTGCGCCCGTACGCCGCCAGCGCGGTGAGCGGCTTGCAGTTCACGTACTACGACTCGACAGGAGTTGTGACCGCAGATAAAGCCCTGGTCGCGCGGATTAGCGTCGTCGCGCGCGCGCAGGGTGAGGCGTTGATCAATCTGACCGGTACCGGGGCGATTCCGCTGCGCGATTCCCTGCGCCTGGAAGTCGCACTGCGGAACCGTAACTGAGAACGAGGAGACGAGGGACTTTATGAACCGTATCCGGTATTCCGAGCGCGGCGTCGCCTTGCTGATGGCGCTGAGCGCCATGGTCGTGATCGCCGTCGTGATCAGCGGCATCCTGTTCACCGTGATGCAAGATCACCGCATCAGCGACAACACCGTCCGCCAGGCACGCGCCACCGCCGCGGCGGAGTTCGGCCTGAATCGCATTCCCGTGGACTGGAACCTGGCCAACAATAACGGGATGAAGACGGGCGACACGCTGATCCGGAACTACGCGGTGCCCGGGGGCGCGACCTGCGGCGTTGTCGTGACGCGGTTGCCGGGTCCGTATTTCTGGGTGGTGGCCGAGGGCATCGCCGGAAACGCGACGACGCGCAATTCAGCGCGGCGCCGGTTCGGCAAGCTGTTCCGACTCGACACACCCGACATCCCGTTCGCGGGCGCGCTCACCGGCCGCGGCAACATCCTCGTCGGCGGTAGCGCCAGGGTGGACGGCCACGACAATCCACCGACCGGGTGGACCAGTTGCAGCGGCAAAAAGGACATCGCGGGCATCGCGATGTCGGATACGACGCACGGACTCAAGCTCCCGGGGTGCAATAACTCGAAGCCCTGTGTCGATGGAAGCCCAAAGTTCGATCAGGACACGATATACGCCGATACCACGACCTACTTTGTCTACGGGAACTCGACGTACCAGGATCTCGCCGCGACGGCGACCCTCACGTACACGGGCGGCACCACATTCACGGGCATCAACCCCGTGGTCGTGGGCGGCGCGTGCCAAACCAGCAATCTCAGCAACTGGGGTGACCCGGCCCGGGCCCTCCCGGCGGGTGCGTGCGAGGGGTATTTCCCCCTCATTCACGTGCTCGGGGACATACATATTAGTGGCGGCGGCAGTGGCCAGGGCATCCTGCTCGTGGACGGAGACCTGGACATCACCGGCGGTTTCACCTGGGTCGGCGTCATCATCGTGCGCGGCACGCTGAAGACGTACGGCACGGGCGCCAAAATCACCGGTGGCGTGATGGCCGCCAACATCGACCTGGACTCGGATAACACCGTGCTCGGGAACTCGAGCATCCTATACTCGTCCTGCGCGATCGCGGCGGTGATGAACGGCTCGGCGTACCCGAAGGCGGCGAAACAGCGGGCCTGGGTGGACGTGTATTGAGGTACGTCGCGGCGGTCGCCTTCTTCGTCTCGGGCGCCGCCGCGCTCGTTTATGAAGCAACCTGGGCGCGCTATCTGGGCCTCTTCCTCGGCCACAGCGCGTACGCCCAGGCCATCGTCCTCGTCACGTTTCTTGGCGGCATGGCGGCCGGGGCCATCGCCGCCAGCCGTCATTCGGACGCCCGCCGCCGGCCCTGGCTGTGGTACGCCGCCGTCGAGCTGGCTATCGGGCTGTTGGGCTTCGCGTTTCACCCGCTGTACGTCGCCGTCTCGGGTTGGGCGTACGACCATCTCCTGCCGGCGCTTCCCGAGTCCGGCGCTGTCGCGATCCTGATTCGCTGGATTCTTGCGGCCGCCTTGATCTTCCCACAATCAGTCCTGCTCGGCGCCACGTTCCCCCTGCTCGCGGTGGGTGCGATGCGCCGCGCGCCCGCCATGCCTGGCCGCATTCTCGCCGTGCTGTACTTCGCCAATGGGATCGGCGGCGCGATTGGCGTGCTCGTGGCGGGCTTCGTGCTGGTTGGCGCCGTCGGACTTCCCGGCACGTTGATCGTCGCGGGAATCTTGAACCTGATCGCGGCCGCGCTGGTCGGCGGCGCCGACTGGGCGCGCGGCCGGTCTGCACTGCCCGCGCCGGCGGTTGCGGCTCTGCCGACCGCGCCGCCTCCCGGCGTCGAGCCAGCCCGTGTCCCTCGCCAGGTGTTGCTCACCATCGCCTTCGGGACCGCCGTCGCCTCGCTGATCTACGAGATCGCCTGGACGCGGATGCTGTCGCTCGTGCTCGGCGGCGCCACGCATTCCTTCGAGTTGATGTTGTCCGCCTTCCTGCTGGGCCTGTCCGCGGGCGCGCTGTGGATTCGACGCCGGGCCGATCGCTGGTCCGACCCGGTGCGCACGCTCGCCGTCATTCAATACGTGATGGGCGCGCTCGCCGTCGCCACGCTGCCGCTGTATCTCGCCTCGTTCCGGTGGAGCGTCGCGTTGTTCGCGGCGTTGGACCTCACGCCGCAAGGCTATGCGCTCTTTACGATTGCCCGGTATCTCCTCTGCCTCATCGTGATGCTCCCGGCCACATTCTGCGCCGGCATGACGCTTCCACTCATCACCCGCATCGTCGTGCAGGACGAGGGGGAAGCGGCGGTGGGGCGCGTGTACGGCGCCAACACCTTCGGCTCGATTCTGGGGGTCGCGCTCGCCGCTCTGCTGCTCCTGCCGCTGATCGGCCTCAAAGCCCTATTGTTCGTGGGCGCGGCGCTGGACATCGCGTTGGGGCTGTGGCTCGTGTCCCGGTTGCGCCGCCGGATCCTGGTCGTCGCGACCGCGGCCGCGGTGCTCTGGTTGGGCGGCATGGCCTGGCTGGCGCGCTTCGACCGCGAAGTCCTCACGAGCGGCGTGTTCCGGCCACGCCAGCTTCCGGCTCCTGGCTCGCAGCGGATCTTGTTCTATCGGGACGGCGCGACGGCGACGGTGAGCGCGTCGCTCCGCCAGCCCCGGACGATCTTCCTCGCCACCAACGGCAAGGTGGATGCTTCAGTCAGCGGGCGGTGGTTGGACCCTCCCTCCGCCGGCGGACTCCGCTCCCCGTTGAGCGGCGACGGAGCCACGCAAGCCTTGCTGGCGCTCGTGACGTTGGCGCACGCGCCGGACGCGCGCACCGCTGCCGTCATTGGTCACGGTTCGGGCATGTCGGCGCAACTGCTGCTGGGGGATCCGCACCTCGACAGCCTGACGACGATCGAGATCGAGCCGGCGATGATTATCGGCTCTAACGTGTTCTACCCAGCGAATCAACGGGTCTTCGATGACCCCCGCTCCCATTTCGTCATCGAGGATGCCCGAGCCTATCTGGCCGCCGGGAGGCGCCGGTACGACATCATCATGTCGGAGCCGTCCAACCCCTGGGTCAGCGGGGTGTCGGGATTGTTCACGACCCAGTTCTACGAGGAGGTCAGTCGCCACCTGACCGATCACGGCGTGTTCGGCCAGTGGCTGCATCTCTACGAGATGGACGATGATCTGCTGCTCACGGTGCTTGCCGCGCTGCACCGCCAGTTTGGCTCCTACGCGCTGTACTACACGTCACGGCTCGACTTTCTCGTGGTCGCGAGCCGCCGGCCGACGCTCCCAACTCCCGATTGGTCGGTGTTACGGGAGCCGGGAATCGCGACCGACCTGGAGCGGTTTCTGCCCTTGACGCCCGAAACCTTCGACGCCCTGCACTTTGCCGACCGCGCCACGTTCGCACCACTGCTCGACCGGCGCGACGGGGTGAAGTCCAATTCCGATTTCTTCCCCTGGCTAGATCTTGGTGCGGAGCGGGCCCGATATCTTGGCCACACGGCGCAGGGACTACTCGGCTTACGCTCCGCGCGGTTCGATCCGTTCGCGGCGCTGGCGGGCCGCAAAACGCCGCTGCCGCGTGAGCCGCAGACCGTGCTCCCGGAGGTCGCCTCGACGCACAGTGCCGCGATCGCCGGGCGACTCCGGGCCGCGCGTACCGGCGTGACCGACGCGCTGCCCCGTGATGCGGACTATGGTGCCGCCGTGCTGCGAGAACGTATGCTGGCTGCGTTTCTGGCCCGGGGTGCGCCCCCGCCCGATTGGCAACTGTGGATGCGGTCCGTGGCGCTGGTCGAGCGCGACGTGCACGGGACGGCGCAGGGAACAGCCGACGAAGCGTTCTATGCCGAGCTCGAACGCTATCTCGCTCGCACGCACCCTCCACTCCAGGCGCGGGCGGCGATCGATTTTCTCCACGGCCTCGCGGCGTGGGATTTCCCCCGCGCGGCCCGCGCCGCGGACTTCCTGCGGACCGATGCATCGCTCGGTGAAGACTGGCTGCCGTCCGAGATGTTCATGGAGGGGGCGGTCGTCGCCAAGCTCAAAACGGGCGATGTGATCGGCGCCCGCCGCATGCTGGACGCATTGACCAGCGTTCGCGGGGGACGCGCGGCGTTGCTCCGGGCCAGCCTGCTCGACGCCCACCTGCGAGCGGCCGAGGTTACTGCGCACTGACGTTTGTCCTTGCATTTTGCCACACCGGCCCCAATAATGCCCCCCCATGCGCTGGCTAGGGATCAAATCCTCGGTCGTTCCGACCGCGCGCGAGCTCCTCCGCGTCGTCTACGTGGGGCGAATGTGCCTGGCGATTGCCATTTATGTCACCACGGCAATGAAGGTCCAGGTCGCGGCGCCGCTCGACATCCTGGCCTCGTCCCTGATGCTCGTTACGGCAGCCGCCGTCACCATCGCCTCCTACTGGCACACCCATTTCCGGCGGCGGGTGCCAGGTCCGACCTTCCTCTACCTCCAGGCGCTGTTCGACGTCTTGCTGATCACCGCCGTCGTCCACATCACCGGCGGCGCCGAAAGCGACCTCGCCAGCCTGTACGTCATCCTGGTGGCCGTCACGGCCCTGCTCATGCCGCCTGCGAACGCCGGCCTGGTCACCCTGTTCGCTGGGCTGGTCTACTTCGCCGACGTCTTCTGGGGTCATGGGTCGGCGGTCACGGCCGGCGTCTGGATTCAGCTCGCCGTCTTCATTCTCGTGGCGTTGGTGATGGCGTACGTGGCCAGCCGCGTGAAGGTCATGGGCGCCGAGCGCGAAGCCCTCACGGCGGAAATGCGCCAGGTACAGCTCGAGGCGGACGACGTGCTGCGCAACATCCGGACGGGCGTGATCACCGTCGACGCCGACGGCCGGCTGCTGTACGCGAACCCCGCGTCGGAAGAGCTGCTCGGATTCAAGGCGCGCGAGTGGCTGGGCCGCGCCGTCATGCCTGAGTTTGCGCGGCTGGCCCCGGAGTTCTGGGCGGCGGTGACGTCCACCTCACGTCGCGGCGTGCGCTTGATGCGCGTTGAGGCCATGGTCCACCGCCCGGATCGCACCTTCCCGATCGGCGTGACCACCACGACACTCGACGGGCCGGTCGGTACCCGGCCTCGCGTTTCGGCGATCTTCACCGACATCTCCGACTCCAAGCGTCTGGAAGAGCTGCACCTGCGCGCCGAGCGGCTCGAGGCCGTGGCGGAGCTGTCGTCGAGCTTGGCGCACGAGATCAAGAACCCGCTGGCGTCCATACGCAGCTCGGTCGAGCAGCTCGGTCGCTCGCCGCGCGCCAATCCGGACGAGAAGTTCCTCGCGAACCTGATCGTTCGGGAAAGCGACCGCCTGGCGCGCCTGCTGTCGGAGTTCCTCGATTTCTCCCGGGTGCGAGTCACCGAGTGCCAGCCCATGGATCTGCATCAGGTCGCGGAAGCGGCCATCCGGCTGGTCCGCCAGCACCCCGATTGCGCCACCGGGGTCAAGATCACGCTCGAGGGTGGACCGACACCCATGGAAGGCGACGAGGATCTGCTGCACCGCGTCGTCTCGAACCTCGTGCTCAATGCCGTACAGGCAGCAGGGGCGCGGGCGGCGGTGAAAGTGCGCACCGGACCCGCCGCCGCGAATGAGCTGCCGGGCGCCGCGGGCATCGAAAACCCGGTGGCGCTCCGCGTCACCGACAACGGCCCCGGCATCCCGGCCGATCTGCAGGACCGTTTGTTCGAGCCCTTCGCCACCGGACGCGTCGGCGGCACCGGGCTGGGACTCGCCATCGTACAGCGCGCCGTGGAAGCGCATCGCGGCCTGGTACTGGTGGACACGAAGGCCGGTGGAGGAACGACGTTCACCGTCTACTTCCCGGCTGCTCGTCGCAAGGAGGAGGCCGCGTAATGGCTACCGCTCCGTCAATTCTCGTCATAGATGACGAACAGGGAATTCTCGAAACGCTCCGCATCCTGCTGAAGAACGAGGGCTTCGACGTCACGACCGCGCAGGGCGGCAAAGCGGGTCTGGAGCAGCTCAAGGGCTCCGCTCCCGACATCGTCCTCACCGACCTCAAGATGCCCGGCGTCACCGGCATCGAGATCTTGTCCGCGGTACGCGGACAAGATCCCGAGACTCCGGTGATCCTGATGACCGCGCAGGCCTCGCTGCAGACCGCGATTCAGGCCGTCAACGAGGGCGCTTTCTACTATATACAGAAGCCCTTCTCCAACGACGATATGGTGGCGATCTGCCGCCGTGCCGCCGAGCATCGGCGCCTCCGCGCCGAGAACAAGCAGCTCAAGCAGGAAATCCGCCGCCGCGAGGTCTCCGGACGGGTCAAGCCGCTCGGCAAGTCGCGCTTGTTCAGCGACGTGCTGCGGTTGGCCGAGCAGGTCGCTCCCACGGAGAGCACCGTGCTGATCCAGGGCGAGTCGGGAACCGGTAAGGAAGTGATCGCGCGTTACCTCCACGAGCTGTCCGCCCGGGCAGAGGGACAGTTCCTGTCGCTGAACTGCGGCGCGCTGCCCGAGAGCCTGCTCGAGTCGGAGCTGTTCGGCCACGTGAAGGGATCGTTCACGGGCGCCGTCCGCGACAAACAGGGCCTGTTCGCCGCCGCGCGCGGCGGGACGTTTTTCCTCGATGAGATCGGCGAGATGTCGCCCGCGACGCAGGTGAAGCTGCTCCGCGTGCTCCAGGAACGGGAAGCGATTCCCGTCGGCGGCACCGAAGCGATTCCGGTGGACGTGCGGGTCGTGGCGGCCACCAACCGCGATCTCGAGGACGACATCAAGCGCGGCCGCTTCCGGACCGACCTCTACTACCGCCTCAACGTCATCAACATCTTTCTCCCGCCCCTGCGCGATCGGCGCGAGGACATTCCGATCTTCGTGAAGGAATTCCTGAGCCACATCGCGGCAGAACGCACCGAAGGGACGAAAGCGCTGTCTCCCGAGGCCGAAGAGGTCATCATGGCCTACGACTGGCCCGGGAACGTGCGCGAGCTCGAGAATGCGCTGGAGCGTGCCGTCACCCTGACGAAGGGCGACGTCATCCCGCGCTCGGCGATTCCGGACCGGATCAGCGAGCGCAAGGCGGAGCCGCTCGTCGCCGAACGGCCGCACAAGAACCCCTCCCTCGAGGTCATCGAGCAGGCCTACATCACGTGGGTGCTGCAGAGCGAAGGGGGCAACAAGACCCGCGCGGCCGAGGTCCTGGGAATCGATCCGTCCACGCTGTACCGCAAGCTGAGTCGCTACGACGGCAGCGAGAAGAAGCCCGATTCCGAACCTCGAGTCGAGTGACCCGGTTGGCGCGGAGACGTTGGAGCAGCTCTCCGGCGCCGCGCGCTACAACCGCTGGATGTTCGATCGCCTGCGCCGCTGGGTCGGCCACCGCGTCCTGGAGATCGGATCCGGCATCGGCAATTTGTCGGCGTTCCTGCTTGGCTCCGAACGGCTGGTGCTGACCGATACGCGGGAGGAGTACCTGAAGCGGCTCCGGCACCGGTTCGCGCGGCATCCGAATGTTGCCGTAGAGCGCCTCTACTTGCCGAACGAGCACGGGGCGCTCGCCGGGCAGCGTTTCGACACCATCATCTGCCTGAATGTCCTCGAGCATGTCGACGACGACAGCAGGTCGTTGGTCGCGATCCGTGGCATGTTGGCGCCGGGAGGCCGGCTCGTGCTGCTCGTCCCCGCGCTCCCCGCGCTGTACGGCACGATGGATCGGGCGCTGGGCCATCACCGGCGCTACAAGCGCGCCGGCCTGACGGCTTTGCTCGCAGCGACCGGGTTCACGGTCGCCCACATCGAGTACTTCAATCTTGCCGGCGTGCCCGGATGGTGGTTCGCCGGACGAGTGCTGCGGCGCCAGATGATTCCTTCGGGCTCGCTCAAACTATACGACGCGCTGGTTCCGCTATTCCGGCTCGAGCGGCTGTTCCCGTGGCGTGTAGGGCAATCGCTGATCGCGATCGGAGCAGCCTAGTGCGGGAAGAGCGGCGGTCCCCCAATCTATTGCTCACCGTGATCGTCCCGGCGTATAACGAGGCCGCGACGGTCGAGGTCGCGCTGCGCCGCGTCCGCGCGGTCCGGCTGCGGCTCGAGATCATCGTCGTCAACGACGCCTCGACCGACGGCACGCGCGAAATCCTCGACGGCCTGGGGAAACAGGGATTGGTGGACCGCGTGATCCACCACGATCAGAACCGGGGCAAGGGCGCCGCCATCCGGAGCGGCATAGCGGCTGCCACCGGCGACGTGGTTGTCGTGCAGGACGCGGACCTCGAGTACGATCCCGCCGACCTGCCGGCGCTGCTCCAGCCCATCCGCGGACGCCAGGCCGACGCGGTCTACGGGTCGCGGTTCCAGGGCGGGCCGCACCGTGTGCTGTACTTCTGGCACTACGTCGGCAACCGCGTGCTGACGCTGCTGTCCAACATGTTCACCAACCTGAACCTCACGGACCTCGAGACCTGCTACAAGCTGGTGCGGACGGACCTCCTCAAGCGGCTGCCGCTGTCGTCGAACCGCTTCGGCTTCGAGGTGGAAATCACCGCCCGCCTCTCGCAGGCGCGCGCCCGCATCTGGGAGATCCCCATCTCCTACAGCGGCCGCACCTACGCCGAAGGGAAAAAGATCACCTGGCGCGACGGCTTTGCGGCGCTGTTTCACATTCTGCGGTACAACATGTTCGTCCCGCGCGACGCCCACGCTTGGCGCTTACCAGCGAAGTAAAGGCGGGTCTCGCCACCGCGGCCGCCACGCTCGCCGTCGGCATTCTCACGCTGAATCAGGCGCTCGTCGGCGTCTTCTACGACGACGGACTGTATGCCGGACTCGCCATCGCGCTGGCGCACGGCCACGGGTACGTGCATCCCAACCTTCCCGGCATGCCGGGCGCCGTGCACTATCCGCCGCTCTATCCGGCGCTCCTGACGCCTTTCTTTGGGATGCTTTCGCTCAAAGCCGCCGCGATCGCCGGGAAAATCCTGAATGCGCTGTTGAATGCCGGCGCGGCCGGGCTGATCACCTGGCACGTAACAAAGACTGAGCTGCTCGGTTCGGGCGTTCGGCGGTGGGCCGCCTGCGCGATCGTGTTTGCCGCTGCCGTCGCGATCCCCGTTCTGGCGACTCAGGGCGTGCTCTTTGCGGAACCGCTGTTCAGTGTGCTGCTCGTCATCGCGATCGTTGCCGCCGATTCCCTCCCTGCGTCCCCCCTCTCCACATCATGGAGAGGGGGACAGGGGGTGAGGGCCGGCGCAGCGTGCGCGCTGGCCCTGCTGACCCGCTCGATCGGCATAGCGGTCATCGCGGGGATCGTCTGTTTTCTGCTGCTGCGGCGCACGCCTCGGCGAGTGATCGCGGCGGTTGTGCTACCAGGATTGGGCGCCGCGGTGATCTGGGGACTCTGGGTCATGACCCACGCCCGCCGGATCGATCCCGAGCTCGCGCTGGGCTACGGGACCTACTTCGCGCACGTCAGCCAGGCCGGCCTGTCCGCGGTGGCCGTGAACGTTCCGGACATGTCGCGGCCGCTCGAAGCGCTGGCCTTCGGCTGGATCCCCGTGCGCTGGCTCTATGGCATCCTGGCGACTGTGTCACTCGGCGTCGGGCTCTATGGCCTGTGGTTGGTTTCGCGCCGGTCGGCGATCGGACTGTCGCTCACGTTCTACTTCGTCATCCTCGCGATTTGGCCGCATCCGCCGGACCGCTTTCTCTGGGCCGTACTCCCCTGGCTGGTGTTGCTGTGGGCCGCGGCGCTGTTCGAGCTGTGGCGGCGCTGGCCGCGCGTGCGCATCCCCGTCGCCGCCCTGGCCGCGGTCGTCGCCGGCGGCTATCTGCAGTACGAGTATCGAGGATTCAGCGGCCACTGGTGGGATGCGCAGGCGCGCGCCATCTCGGCCAACTTCGCTGAGCTGCTTCCCGTCATCCAGAATCTGCCCGACTCCGCCGTCGTCGCGACCGACGACGAGGCGCTCGTCTGGCTCTACAGCCGGCGCCGCGCCGTGCCGCTGTACCTCGAGAGCTTTCGCGGGCGCGAGCTGATCCGACCGACCCCCGCCGAGCACCGCGCGTATCTCAACCGTATGGGCGTGACGCACGTGCTGCTCGCCAGCGCGACGTCGCCGTCGGCCATCGAGCTCAAGGGTTTGATCGGCGCCTACCCATCGGCCTTCACCGCCATCTACCGGTGGCCGGATGGCCGCTGGCTTTTTGCCGTGAACCGTGGACAGTAAGGACCGCCGCCTCTACCTCGTTGTCGCCGCGTGCGCGCTCGTTCCATATGTCCCGGCGCTGTGGAACGGCTTCGCGATGGACGATCTCTATATCATCGCCTGGAATCCGCTCGTACACTCGTTGCGCGGCGTTTGGGGCGCCTTCGGTGGCCCCTACTGGCCGCCGGATTTGGGCGGCCAGATGTACCGGCCGCTCCCGCTCGCCACGTTTGCAGTGGACTGGACCCTGGCAGGCGGTCACCCCGCGCTCTTCCATGCGATGAACCTGCTCTGGCACGCGGGCGTGGCGGTGATCGTTACCGCACTCGCTCTTCGTTCCCCCTCTCCCGAAGGGAGAGGGGGTCAGGGGGTGAGGACGGCGGCCCTCGTGACCGGAGTGATCTTTGCCGTGCATCCCGTGCACGTCGAGGCGGTCGCGAATGTCGTCGGGCTCGGCGAGCTGATGGCGGCGGTGGGCGTCTGCTTCGCCGTCTACGCGGCCGTCGTGCGACAGGACGTGCTGTGGAGCGGCGCGGCGCTCCTGCTGGGATTGCTCAGCAAGGAGAATGCGGTCGTCGCGCCCGCCCTGATCGTGTGGGCCTGGATCGTGGGTCCACCACTGGTCCTCCGGCCCGCCCGCCGCCGCATACTCATGTTCGTTGCCAGCTGGGTGCTGATCGCGGGCGTCTACCTCGCGGTGCGTGCCATCGTGTTGCACCCCTACGCTCGACTGCACGCGACCGCCCCCGTCTTCCTGGGCGAGAGCGCATTCGCCGGCAGGCTCACCGCCGTGGCCGCGCTCGGCGATGTGGTCCGGCTGCTGGTAGTGCCGTTGACGCTCCGTGTCGATTACGCGCCGGCCGAACGCACGATCGTGCGGTCCCTGTTCGACGGCCGATTCGCCATCGGACTGTCCTGTCTGGCACTCTGGGTCGCACTGCTGGTGCTGGCGTGGCGGCGCCAGCGGCGTCTGGAAGCGTTCGGATTGGGCTGGATTGCGATTGCGTTTCTGCCGGTATCCAACCTGCTGTTTTCAACCGGTGTTCTGCTGGCCGAGCGCACGTTGTATTTGCCGTCGGTCGGCCTCGCGCTCGCCGCCGGCACGGCGCTCGCGCGGCTGCCGCCTGAGCGGCTGCGCGTCGTGCTCGTGGTCATCGTACTCGCCGGTGGCATTCGCTCGGGAGTGCGGACGCCGGTGTGGCATGACGATTTCAGCGTGACGCAAAGCATTCTCGAAGACTCCCCCAACTCCTATCGCGGCCCGGCGCGAATGGCCGCGATCTACCAGAGCCATCGCCAGCCCGCGCAGGCACTCGGCGCGCTGCGCGAAGCCGCGCAGATCTACGACCGCGATCCCTCGTTGTTCATTGCCGCCGCCGATGCCGCGATCACGCTCGGCCGGCCACGGCTCGCCGACACCCTTCTCGTGCGGGCCGAGCTGCTCTGCTCCCGCTGCCCCGGCTACTATCGGACTCAGGCCCTCGCCGCCCGCTCGCGCGGCGATTCCACAGTCGCGGATTCGCTGCTCGCGCGGATACGATGAGACGCGAGCCCTCCCTGCTGCTCGTGTTTGTCGCGGCAGTGGCGCTGTATCTCCCGACCGTGCGCCACGGTTTTGTGCAGGACGATCGGGCGATCATCGTCTCGAATCCCGCCGCGCATTCGATTGGCTCTGGCGTCGCTGCGTTCGACGATCCCTATTGGCCTCGCGAAACGGGCGCAGGACTCTACCGCCCGCTGACGATCCTGAGCTACGCGCTCGACTGGACCGTGTCCGGTGGCCGCCCTGGGTGGCTGCATGTGATGAACGCCCTGTGGCACGGGTTGGCGACGGTGCTGCTCGTGGCCCTGCTCACTCGCTGGCTCCCGACAATGGCCGCGGCAGCAGCCGGTCTCGCCTTCGCCTGGCATCCGGTGCACGTCGAAGCGGTTGCCAGCCTCGTCGGCCGCGCCGAGCTGCTGGTCGCAGCCGGAATTCTCGGGTCAGTACTTGCGGCGCGGCGCGGGCAGTGGGCCCTTGCCGTGCTGTGCGCCGCGCTGGCGACGCTCAGCAAGGAGCACGGTGTCATTGCTGGTGTCGTCATACTGCTCGATAGGTGGCTTCAGCCTCCGGACGACAGGCCGTACCCGGCCGGCCTCTGGATCGCGCTGGTGATCGTGACGCTGGGGTTCGTCGCCGCCTGGCTCGCGATTGGGTGGGTCGGGGAGAACGATGCAGCCGCGGTATTCTATGGAAGGGGAACGTGGGGGCGGTTGGCGATCGCACTGCCGGCAGCGCTGCGTGCCGCGATGCTGCTGGTGTGGCCGGCGTCGCTGTCGGTCGATTACAGCCCGCAGGTGATTCCCGCGCGCGCCGGTTTTTCGCTCGCTGCGCTGTTCGGCGTCTGCGTCGTCGTCGGCGTTCCGGCGTTGACCGTGTGGTGCCGTCGCCGCGCGCCGGCGATTTCATTCGCTGCGGGGTTGGCGGCGCTCTCGTACCTGCCGACCGCGAACCTGTTCTTTGCGTCGGGCGTCCCGTTGGCCGAGCGCAACCTGTATCTCGCGGCGGCGCTTCCGGCGGCGCTCGTCGGATGGGCCGCAACCTGGCTGGCCGCTCGCCGCGGGATCCGTCCCGCGGCGGTCGCGGCGGGAATCGTGATCATCGCCTGCGGCGGACGGTCGCTCGCACGCTTGCCGGCGTGGCACGACAACCGCGCGCAGCTGCTCACGCTGCTCAACGATCATCCCGAGTCATATCGCGCGCACGCGTCTGCCGCGGCGGTGCTCGCCGGACTCCATGACACGGCGGGCGCGCGGCGCGAGTATCGCGCGGCCGACTCGCTGTTTTCCGGCGATCCGTATCTCGATGGCGCGCACGCGATCTTCTTGATCGGGATCGGCGATACGGTCGCGGCCGTGCCGCTGATCGATCGCCGGAAGGGGTCGCGCGTCGGTGAGCGCATGTCGCTGCGTGCGCAGTTTCTGCTCGAGCTTGCCCGCGGACATCCAGCCGTCGCTCGCGCGTTAGCCGATTCGGCCAGCCGACACTTCGCAGGGGAGCGAGCATGGTATCTCCCGTACCGGCAATGAGTTGCAGCCATTCTTGCGTCCGGCGTGGCGACTTGCAAAAAGCCTTAGTTTACAACGCTTTTTGGGCGGTCGGGGAACCCCGACGCCATGAGCTAACTCATTGACGCGATGCAATTTGCGTTGTGTTTGGCCGATGGAGGCACGATTCGTGCCTCTCGCAGGGGTGGAATAAAATCGTTGCTGCTGTCTTAGATCCTTACAGGGGAGGTTTGTCCAGATGAACCGCAAGGGTTTCACACTGATCGAGCTTCTGATCGTGGTCGTGATCATCGGCATCTTGGCCGCGATCGCGATTCCGAAGTTCGCGAACACGAAGGAGAAGGCCTATCTGGCTTCGATGAAGTCGGATCTGCGGAACCTGATTACGGCCGAAGAGGCGTATTTCGCCGACTCGGTGAAGTACACCAGTAACCTGGGTACCGCGTACAACGTGACGAGCGGCGTGGTTGGCCCCACCATCGCGGTGACGGCTGACGGTTTCACGGCGACCGTGTCGCACACCACGACGACCAAGACCTGCGCAGTGTATGTGGGTTCGACGTCGCTGGCGCCTGCCAACAAGGAAGGCGAGCCGAAGTGCATCTAAGGCCTCTGGCCTGATGCATCGGAGCGGCGGGGGAAACCCCGCCGCTCTTTTTTTGTGACCAATTGGGCGTTGGCCGGGTCCTAAGCCGCGTCCTATGACCGTGTCCCAGTACCCAGAAGGAGGTAGTTCAAGGTGAACCGCAAGGGTTTCACACTGATCGAGCTTCTGATCGTGGTCGTGATCATCGGCATCTTGGCCGCGATCGCGATTCCGAAGTTCGCCAACACGAAAGAGAAGGCGTATCTGGCTTCGATGAAGTCAGATCTGCGGAACCTGATCACCGCCGAAGAGGCGTATTTCGCCGACTCGGTGAAGTACACCAGCAACCTCGGTACCGCATATAACACCACGAGCGGCGTGGTTGGCCCCACCATCGCGGTGACGGCCGATGGGTTCACGGCCACCGTGTCCCACACCACGACGACGAAGACCTGCGCGATTTACGTCGGGTCGACGTCGCTGGCGCCTGCCAACAAGGAAGGCGAGCCGAAGTGCATCTAAGGCCTCCGGCCTGATGCATCGGAGCGGCGGGGACGATCCCCGCCGCTCTTCTTTTGGCCCTTATCTTGGGGCCCATGAGTCAGGACAAACGCCTCTATCTCGCGGTGGCGGCTTGCGCCGTCGTGGTCCACATCGGCGCGCTCTGGAATCAGTTCGCGATGGACGACGTGGCCATCATCGTCTGGAATCCGCTGGTACAATCGGTCGATGGAGTCTGGCGCGCGTTCGGCGCCCCCTACTGGCCCGCCAATCTCGGCGGACTCGTGTACCGCCCGCTTCCGGTCGCATCGTATGCACTCGACTGGCAGCTTCACTCGGCGGCGTGGTTTCACGCCGTCAATCTGTTGTGGCATGCCGGCGCGGCGGTCGCCGTGGCCGCCCTCACCCGGCGCTGGGTGAGTCCGACGGCCGCGCTCGCGGCCGGACTCATCTTCGCCGTCCACCCCGTGCACGTCGAAGCCGTCGCCGGCGTCATTGGCCGCGCCGAGCTGATGGCTGCCGTGGGAACGTGCCTGGCGGTGTATGCCGCTGTCGTACTCGATAGCATCGCGTGGAGCGCGGTTTTCCTCGTCATCGGGCTGCTCAGCAAGGAGAACGCGGCGGTGGCGCCGGCGCTGATCGCATGGGCCTGGGTGCTCGGGCTCGCGCGGCCATCCCGGCAACGCATGCTTCGATACGGGGTCAGCTGGATCGCGATTGCCGTCGCGTACCTGGCAGTCCGCTGGATTGTGTTGCGTCCATACGAAGGCTTTCAGAACCTCGCGGCACAGTTCCTCGGTCAGAGCCCGCTCGCCATTCGCCTCACGGCGATTGGCGCGTTCGTCGATGTCGCTCGGCTGCTGCTGGTGCCGCTGCACCTGCAGGCCGATTACTCGCCGGTCGAACGAGTCACGATCACGACGCCCCTCGATCCACGATTTGTTCTCGGGCTTCTTTGTTTTGCAGTCTGGGCCGCGCTGCTCGCCCTCGCGTGGCGTCGCGGCCGACGGGTGGAGGCCTATGGGCTCGGCTGGATCGCGCTCGCGTATCTGCCCGTTGCGAACCTTCTCTTTCCGCACGGCGTCCTGGTGGCCGAGAGACTACTGTACCTGCCGTCCGTCGGCGTGGTGTTGGTTGTCGCCGCCATACTCGACCGGGTCCCGCGGCGCGCGTGGGCCATCATCGTGGCCCTGCTCGTTGGCGCGGGCGCCGTGCGCAGCGCAGTGCGCGTGCCTGTCTGGCGCGACAATGGTACCCTCGCGTTGAGCATGATCGCGGATGCCCCTCATTCGTACCGCTCGTGGGATTATCTCGGTTGGGAACTATTGTGGGCGGGAAAGAACGAGCGGGCGCTCGAGTCGTTCCGCCGCGCGGGACAGATCTATCGGGCGGACGCGCGAGTGTATCTCGCCGCTGCCCATATGGCGTATGTGCTCGGACGGGTTCCGTTAGCCGATTCCTTGCTGATGCGGGCCGACTCGGCGTGCCCGCAGTGCCCCAGCGCGTATCGGAACCAGGCGAACGCTGCGCGCATGCGAGGCGATACCGCGGCGTCAGAGTTTCTGTTGCAGCACATCCAGGCTTCGCCTCGATGAAACCCCGCTGGGTGTGACGTGGGGCACTGAGCGAGTGTGCCCCAGCCATGATCATTCAGCAGCAGTCGATCCTGCGCCCATGTTGCAGGTACCCGCAGGAGGGAGGCTCCCCAGATGAACCGCAAGGGCTTTACACTGATCGAGCTTCTGATCGTGGTCGTGATCATCGGCATCTTGGCCGCGATCGCGATTCCGAAGTTCGCCAACACGAAAGAGAAAGCGTATCTGGCTTCGATGAAGTCAGATCTGCGGAACCTGATCACCGCCGAAGAGGCGTATTTCGCCGATTCGGTGAAGTACACCAGCAACCTCGGTACCGCATATAACACCACGAGCGGCGTGGTTGGCCCCACCATCGCGGTGACGGCCGATGGATTCACGGCCACCGTGTCCCACACCACGACGACGAAGACGTGCGCGATTTACGTCGGGTCGACATCGCTGGCGCCTGCCAACAAGGAAGGCGAGCCGAAGTGCATCTAAGGCCTCTGGCCTGATGCATCGGAGCGGCGGGGGAAACCCCGCCGCTTGATTTTTTGGCCTTATCTTGGGATCCCATGGCACGCCCCAAGCCGGCGCTCCGCGTGGAGCTGCTGTTCTACCTCACCTTCCTCGCCGCCTTCGCGATCCTCGTGGGCGTCGCGACCTCGCAGCTCGCCCTGTCCATCGCGCCGGAGCGCGGGGTCTTCCTGGTCGTGGTGCTCGTCGCGGCCGAAGTGGGGATCTTCGTGCTCTACGGACGATCCCTCGTCACGCGGCTGGTGCTGCGGCCGCTCGACCGGGTCATGGAAACCGCAGACGCCGTCGCCGACGGCGACCTCGCGGCCCGCGCTCCCGATGCCGACACACGGGACTTTGCCATGCTTGCCGAGCGCTTGAACCGCATGACCGACCGGCTGCTCGACGCGCAGAGCCAGCTCGTGCGCTCCGAAAAACTGGCCAGCATCGGCCGGCTCGCCGCCGGCGTCGCGCACGAGGTCGGCAATCCCCTCGGCGCCGTCGGTACCTATCTGGAGGTGTTGCGCCGGCGCGGCACGGAACGAGAGGTCATCGAGGGCATGGCGCGCGAGCTGGAGCGCCTGGACCGGATCGTTCGCAGCCTCCTCGACTACGCACGGCCGCACGAGGATCCGCTCGTCCCGGTGGATCCTGACCGCATCGTCCGGGGGGCGTTCGAGCTGCTGCGCGCGCAGGGAGCCTTCCGAGCCGTGCAGGCGTCTGCCGATCTGGGACTGCACGTCCCAGAAATTCTGGGTCGCGCCCACGTACTCGAGCAGACGCTGGTGAACCTCCTCTTGAATGCCGTGGATGCGACACCTCCTGGCGGGTCCATCATCATCGGCGCGCGGCGCTGGGCCTATGAGCCGGGCCTATCACTGCCGAGGCGCGCCACCGACCCCGGTACGGCACACTTTCTGCGCGTTTCGAAGCGGCGACCCGCGCGAGTCGAGTTCGCTGACGGACAACCGGGAACCTTGATCTTCGTGGCCGATTCCGGCCCGGGCATCGCTCCCGAGGACCGCGAGAAGGTGTTCGAGCCGTTTTACACGACCAAAGACCCTGGCCGCGGCACCGGTCTCGGACTGGCGATTGCCGCCCGATCGGTCCATGAGATGGGCGGCGTCGTGTGGGTCGACGGCGCACGGGAAGGAGGAGCAGCGATCAAGCTGTTCTTCCCGATAGTCCCCCCTCTCCACTTTGTGGAGAGGGGGCCAGGGGGTGAGGTCTGAAGAAGGTCCTCGTCGTCGACGACGAGCCGGGACTCCGCCAATCGCTCGGACTGCTGCTGACCGATGCGGGCTACACGGTCACCGCCGAGCAGGACGGCCGGCGCGCGCTCGAGCGCGCCGCGGCCGAATCCTTCGACCTGATCCTGTGCGACGTGCGCATGGCGGAGATGGACGGCCTCACCTTCCTGCGCAATTATCGCCAGCGTGGCGGGGGCGCCCTCGTCATCGTCATGAGCGCGTACGGCGGTGAGGACGCCGCCATCGCCGCGATGCAGGAAGGCGCCTACGACTATCTCCCCAAGCCCTTCCGGCCCGACGAAGTCGTGCTCACGCTTCGCAAAGCCGAAGAGCGGGAGCGCCTGCGTCAGGAAGTCGCCGGGCTGAGGGCGCAGCTCGCCGCGGGCCCCGCCGAGCGCGGGCTCGTCGCCGAGAGCGCGGCGATGCGTCAGGCGCTGGCGCTCGTCGCCCGCGTCGCCGAGCACAACACGACCGTGCTGATCACCGGTGAAAGCGGCACGGGGAAAGAAGTGATCGCGCGCGCCATCCATCGCGCCAGCCCCCGCGCGGGCAAGGCATTTGTCGGTATCAATTGCGCCGCGATCCCCGAGGCGCTGCTCGAGTCGGAGCTGTTCGGGTATGTCCGCGGCGCGTTCACTGGTGCGGCTGGCGACAAGGCGGGGCTGTTCGAGCAGGCGAACGGCGGCACGTTGCTCCTGGACGAAATCGGCGAGCTGCCGATCGGGCTCCAGGCCAAGCTGCTGCGGGTGCTCCAGGAAAGTGAGATCCGCCGCGTCGGGGATCAGAAGACGCGGCGCGTCGATGCGCGTGTGTTGGTCGCGACCGCGCGCGACCTCGAGGCGGAAGTCCGCGCCGGGCGGTTTCGGGAGGATCTGTTCTATCGGATCAACGTCGTGGCGATCGAGCTGCCACCGCTGCGCGAGCGGCGCGCCGACATCGCACCGCTCGCGCGGCACTTCGCGGCCACGCTCGCCCGGCGGTTCGGGCGGCCGCTGTCACTCAGTGACGATGCGCTCGCCTGGCTCGAGCAACAGGAATGGCCCGGAAACGTGCGACAGCTCGAGAACGCCGTCGAGCGCGCCGCGGTGCTGACTAACCATGAGATCCTCAGCATGACAGATCTCCGAAGCGAACCTCTCCCATCTCCCATCGCCCATGATTCAGAGGAGAAGGGAGAAGAGAGCGGTTCGTTGCGGTCCGTTGTCGAGGAAGCGGAGCGCAATGCCATCGCCGAGGCTCTCACAGCAACGGACGGCAACCGGCGCGAGGCCGCCAAACGGCTCGGCGTCAGCCTCCGGACCCTGTTTTACAAGATTGACCGCTACGGCATCACCTAATGCAAGAATCTGCACTAGTGCAGTGTTTTGCGGTTTTTCTCGACGTCGTTGCTCGACGTATCTGCTTGACGAAGTTGTAGTTACGACTAGGCACAGATCGTGTGATAGGAGCCGCCGAACGGAGGTCCCATGAGCCGCAGAGGGTTCAGTCTCATCGAGATGATGTTCGTGTTCGTGCTGGCGGGCGTGATCATGGCGATCGGCTTCCCGCGCCTCAGGAACAGTCTCGAGAAGCAGAACATCCGGAGCTCGAAGGCGTTGCTGGCGACGCTTGCTGCGACGGCGCGCAGTACGGCCGTGCAGCGCGGTTGCAGCGCGACGCTCAACATGACCGCCGACAGCGTGTGGGTGACGGCGTGCGGCGTGAACCCACCGGCGGCTTCGGTCCAGATCGGCACGAAGAAACTGGTCGGGTCGGAGTTCGGCGTGACGTTGGCGCCGAGCGCGGCGTCGGTGGTCTACGATCCGCGCGGCATCGCGACGGTGTTTCAGAGCACCTCGATTCGCATCATCGGCGCCCATTACACCGATTCGGTAGTCATCAACTCCGTGGGGAAAGTGACACGGCAATGAACATCAAAAAGAATCAGCGCGGCTTCACGATCATCGAGATCATCATCGCGATCATCGTGCTCACGGTCGGCGTGCTCGGCCTCGTGACGACGGCAGCCCTCGTGACCCGCATGATCGCGCGTGGACAGCGCTCTGCAACGGCCGCGTCGTTTGGGTCGCGCCGGCTGGAGCGGATGCGGGCCGCCGGGTGCGTTGCGGCCCAGCGGGTAAACGGCCAGGACACGCTGTATCGCGGATCCACCTGGGTCGCGGTCAACACGTGGACGTTCACTGATGCCGGCAACCAGAACTATCGGCTGAAAGTCGTCACGCGGTACAAGACCACCAAGAACCGCGTGCGCGCCGATTCAACGGAGACCACGATCCCATGCAACGTATTCGGATGAGCGGCGGGCGCCGCGGGCGCCGCGGTTTCACGATGGTCGAGCTGCTCGTCGCGCTGGTGCTGCTGGGGCTCGTCAGCGCCGCCCTGTACCGCGTGCTGGTGAACAACCAGCGTCTCTACACGGCGCAGACGCAGCGCATCGATCTTTCGCAGAACATCCGGGCGGCAGCCAACATCCTGCCGGCCGAGCTACGCGAGATCGATGCGAGCGAGGGGGACATCATTGCGATGTCGCCAACGCGGTTAGAGCTCCGCGCCATGCGCTGGATCGGGTTTACGTGCGTCGCTCCCGCGATGGGCGGCGGATTGAACCCCATCACGATGGTCATCCGCGGCGGCGCCCCGGGACAGCCACTGTTCTTCGGCGCGCGCGGGATCAACATCGCGACCGACACGATGCTCATCTACTACGACGGCGACCCCACGTCGCGGAACGACGACTACTGGGCGCGCGGGACATTTATCGGTGTCGCGCCGGCGGCAACGACCTGTCCTGACCCGACGGCTCCGCCGCCGCCGCAGCCGGGCCGGCTCGTGACGTTCCAGCTGAATTTGCTCGGGCTCGGCCTGAACGCGGCCGGAGCGATTCCGGTAGGCGCGCCAGTCCGCGGCTACGAGCACGTGATCTATCAACTGTATCAAGCGGCGGGTGACACCTTGTGGTACATCGGCTTTCAACCGGCTGGGGGAACGATGCAGCCCCTTGTCGGGCCGGTGCTGACGAATGGTCTGACATTCCAGTACTTCGATGTGAACGGTGCCGTCACCGCGGTCCGCAACAACGTGGCCCGTGTGGACATCACGGTGCGTGCGCGGACGGTCTCGGCCGTGCGCCGTGGTGGTCAGGCACCTGCAGCGACGCTGATCGACAGCATTACGACCAGTGTGGCGTTGCGGAATAACCGGCGGTTTTGAACGGCAGTTGGTGGAGGACGGTGAAGGTTGGTGCAGGTCCACCATCCTCCAGAACACTCAAAGAGGAGCACGTATGCGTAGGGTTTTGCGTGATGAGCGCGGCATGGCGCTCGCAGTCGCGATCTTCGCCCTCGTCGTCGTTGGGGCGCTGGTCGCCGGAGCGTTCTTTGCCGGCACCCAGGAGCAGCGGGTCGGCGAGAATCAGCGTCGGGTGATGACGTCGTTTGGCGTCGCCGAAGCAGGTGCCCAGGAGCGCGTGATGTCCTGGGACCCGGTGACGATGAACAGGCGGCCCACCTATCCCCCCGACTCGGTGGAGATCGGGCCGAACAAGCCCACGCCGAACGGAACAGGCACCTACGGCGGCTACAGCTACAAGCTGGGGCCGAACCTGTTCCTGATCGACGTGACCGGACGCGACAATGCCAGCGCCGCGGGCGTCATCGCCGGTGGTGGTGGTGCGCGGCAGCGTCTTAGCTTGATTGCGCGCATTGCGCCGATCGACTTCGGCATCAAGGCGTCGTTGACCACGCAGGGTGGTGTGAACCTCTCGGGTAACGCCGAGGTCGACGGCGCCGATCAGGTTCCGACCGGTTGGGAGGCGAACTGTGATCCGCCGGGCCCGACCCAGCCAGGCATTCGTGGTAATGGCGGAACGGTGGCAACGGCCGGTAACGGAACGGTCAACGGCGACCCGCCCGTCGTGAGCGATCCGTCGATCAACAACAACACGTTCACGCAGTTCGGCGGGGCGTCGTACGCCGACCTCGCGGCGCGCGCCAACGTCACGCTCGGATCGGGCACCTACACAACGAAGCCTAGGTTCAACGGGGCGCTGTGCGACAAGACGGACCTGACCAACTGGGGCGATGGGATGAACCCGGCGTCTGCGTGCGGCTCCTATTTCCCGATTATTCACATCGCCGGTAACGCGACCCTGAACGGTGACCAGGGGCAGGGTATCTTGTTGGTGGACGGCACGTTAAGCGTCCAAGGCTCCTATCAGTTCTTTGGCATCACGATCGTCCAGGGTGACCTGAAAACAGCGGGTGGTGGTAGCACCGACGCCCACTTTTGGGGCGGCGTCATGGCGAAAAACGCCGACCTCTCGATCCAAAGCATGAGTGGGAAGGCGACCCTGAACTACTCTAGCTGCAGCATCTTAGCGGCTTTGCAAGCGACGAGCCCGATCTCGATGATGCGGTCCAGAGGGTGGGTCCAGCTGTACTAGAAGTGGTGTAAGTAGCGGCAGGCAAAACAGTTGTTGCTTCGGCCTCAAGTCGATTCGAGGCTTGACAGGATAAGGGGCGGGGCCTATTGTAGTTTGCCCTCGCCCCTTCTTGTCTCTACGCCAAAAGGCGCACATGGCCCTTTTTGGGTTATTTGGCGGCAAAAAAACCTCGGTCGGCCTGGATATCGGCTCCGGCATCATCAAGCTCGTGGTCATCGACCACGGGGGTAGCGAAGCCGAGCTGACGAAAGTCGCCACCACCGAAGTCGCCGCCGATGCCATCGTCGAGGGGGAAGTCATGGACCCGGGCCTGGTTTCGGAGGCTATTCGGGGTCTGTTCGAGGCCGCAGGGGTGAAGCGCAAATCGGTCGTGACCGCCGTCGGCGGGCGCGATGTGATCGTCAAAAAAATCCAGATGGACCGTATGAAAGAGGCGGACGCGCGCGAGGTGATTCGCTGGGAAGCCGAGCAACACGTGCCGTTCGATATGGCCAACGTGGAGCTCGATTTCCAGATCCTCGATCCGGATGCCGAAGGCCTGCAAATGAACGTGCTGCTCGTCGCCGCCAAGCGGGAATTGGTGGAGAGCAGAGTCGCGTTGTTGAGCGAGGCCGGACTCGATCCCTCCGTGATCGACGTCGACGCCTTCGCCATCCACAACGCCTTCGAGCTCAACCACCCCGACGCGATGCAGGGCGTCGTGGGGCTCGTCAACATCGGTCACGAAGTGACCAACGTGAACATCCTCGAGGACGGCGTCCCGGTGCTGACCCGCGATCTCTCCGTGGGCACGCGGCGCTTCCGCGAGGACTTGCAGCGGGAAAAAGGTCTCGCGAGCGAGGAAGCGGAACGCGTCATTCAGGGACAGTCGCAACACGGCGATCTGGCCGGTTACGTCAGCGCCCGCGGCGAGGAAATCGCTGTCGGCGTCGAGCGCGCGGCGGCGTTTCTCGCGACCGCGTCGCGCTCGGCCGGTGGACTCTCGCGCGTCTACACGACGGGAGGCGGCGCGCGTATCCCGGGGCTGAACGAGGTGCTCGGCGCCCGGCTCAAGGTCGCCATCGAGCTGGCGAATCCCGTGCAGCGGCTGCGCGTGAAGGATGACGTGTTCGAGACGGTGCCGGTGGACGAGGTCGCGCCGCTGCTCATGCTGGCGGTCGGCTTGGCGCTGAGGCGCGCCGCATGATTGAGATAAACCTACTCCCAGGAAAGAAGAAGAAGGCTGCGGGAGCCGGCATGAAGCTGTCGATGCCGGACTTCAAGGGTCTCATTGCGCAGGTCAAGGATCCGTGGCTGCTCGGCGCGATTGCCGCCTGGGTGGTAGTGGGTGGCGGCGGCGCGTTGCTGTTCATCACGGACCGCGCCCGCCTCGCCGCGGCCGAAACGCGGCTCGAGAGCGTACGCACCGAGAAGCGGCGCTACGATATCGTGATCGCGCAGAAGCGGCAGGCCGAGAAGGTGCGCGATTCGCTCTTATACGAGATCAACGTGATCCGGGACATCGACGGCGATCGTTACATCTGGCCGCACGTCCTCGATCAAGCCACCAAGGCGTTGCCGCCCTACACCTGGATCACGCACATCCAGGCCGCGTCGGCGATCGTCGCGCCGGGGCCGGGGCAGCCCAACGGACCCGCCATGGTCGAGCGCGACTCGAGCGGCCGCCCCGCGGTGCGCATCGCGATCGACGGACGCACGGTCGACATCCAGGCCTACACGACGTTCCTGCGGCAGCTCGCCGCGTCGCCGTGGTTCACCGACGTGACGCCGGCCAGCTCGCAGACGGTGATCGAAGCCGACCGCCCGGTCACCGCGTTCACGGTGACGGTCAGCTACCGCATCGCAGATTCGGTCTACATCCGCACGGTCCCGCTCGTGCAATCGGTGAGGTAGTCCAATGGCACTGGGTTTACCGACCGACCAGCGCGGCCAGATCATGGCGCTGCTCGTCCTCGTCGCCCTGGCGGGCGGCTATTTCTTCTGGACGAAGATGCACACGCCCGACATCGCGCGCGTGACGGCGGCGAACCAGGAGTCCGACAGCCTCGAGCGGATTGTCGCCGCGGCGAAGGCCGATCTCGCGAGCGGCAGCATCGAGGATCTGCGCCGGCGCGTGGAAGAGTATCAGGGATCGCTGGAGCTGATGCGGCGCCTGGTGCCCGAGCGCAACGAAGTCCCGACGCTGATCGACGACATTTCGACCAAAGCCAAAGTCCGCGGCATCACGCTCGGCAAGATTCAGCCGCTGAACCCCGAGCCCGGCTCGCCGTTCGACACGTACCGCTACCGGCTCGAGGTGTACGGCCATTACGACCAGATCGGCGAGTATCTCGCCGACGTCGCGTCGTTGCCGCGCATCATCGTGCCGCAGGACGTCATCCTGACCTCTGCCTCGCCGGCGGTGCAGAAGCTGCTCGGCGACACGGTGGGCGCGCTGCTCCTGGCCGAGTTCTCGATTCGCACGTTCGTGAAGTCGGCCGGGCCGCCACCCCCGAGGCCAGCGGCGGGAGCGCCTCGTGCGCGCAGCTAGCCCTGGGCTGGCAGTCCTCGCGCTCGCGCTGGCCGCCGTGGCCGCTCCGGCGGTCGCGCAGCAGCGGCCGGACTCGAACGCCGTGCCGGCGCGGTCGCTGATCCGCGAGGTCTTCGCGTACGAAGGCGGCGGCCGCGATCCGTTCATGTCGCTGCTCAAGTCCGGCGACGTGCGGCCGCTGATCTCCGATCTGAAGCTGACGACCGTCGTGTACGACGGGCGGTTCGCCTCACGCAGCGTGGCGGTGCTGCGCGACATCACCAATCGCCGCATCTACCGCGTGAAAACGGGCGACATCCTCGGGCGCTTGAAGGTGACGCAGATCCGGCCCCGCGAGGTCGTATTCACCGTGCAGGAATTCGGTTTCGAGCGGCAGGAGACGTTGTCGCTCGCCAAGCAGGAGGAGACGCCATGAGGGCAATACTTCGCCTCGCGATGGTGCTCGCCCTCGTCGCTCCCCGGGCCCTTGCGGGGACGACGATCGGCGGGCCCCCCCGCCCCCCCGCCGCCCCCGCCCCCCCCGCCCCCCCCGCCCCCCCGCGGGACGCGCGAGATGGTGAAGTTCGCGGGGTGAGCGTGCTTCCGGGCAGCGGCAAGGTCGAGATCGTGATCGACCTGCAAGGTGCCGCGGTCGTTCAGGACTTCACCCTTTCGAATCCCGCGCGACTGGTCATCGATCTCCACGGGACGCGCCTCGCGGCGCCGGTGGCGCTGTACGACGGCCGGAACCGCGGCGGCGTTCGCAACGTCCGCTACGCGCAGTTCAAACCCGACGTCGTGCGCGTCGTGATCGATCTCGATGCCCTCAAGGATTACCAGGTCGAGCGCGCGGCCGGCCAGGTGCGCATCCGTATCGGCACCGAACGCACCGCGTTCGCCGCGTGGTCGAGCAGCACCGTGAGGCCTCCGCTCCCCGGCGCGGCACCCATCGCCGTGGCGAGGCGTGCGCCCGCACCGCCCGTGAGTGGCCCGGATCAGGCCGCGCGCGTGACGACGCCGACGCTCAGCGAGCCCATGTCGATCGAGGAATACCTGGCGGCGCACCGCGCCGAAGCGGCGCAGTCGCAGGCGGCGCGCATCACCGTGCAGTGGGACAATGCCAGCATGGAGGACGTCGTCGCCGGCTTCGCGGCGTTCAGCGGCCGCACGATCATCCTGGGGAAGGGCATCTCGGGCAACGTCACGGCCGAGGTGAAGAACCAGCCGTGGGACCTGGCGATGAACGCCGTGCTCGAGTCGCAGGGCCTGGCCGTGAAAACCCTGCCCGGCGGCATCTTCAACGTCGTGAGTCAGGTGGAGCTGGCGCGTGCCGACTCGACCGTGCCCATCACGACCCGGCTCGTGCGCGTCAACTATGCGAAGGCGACCTCGCTCGTGCCGTCGGTGGCATCGATTCTGTCCAAGCGCGGCAACGCGGTGGCGGACTCGACGAGCAATTCGCTGGTCATTACGGAAGTCACGTCGCGGATCGACGAGGTCGTGGAGTTCGTGAAGGGTCTGGACCAGCGTACGCCGCAGGTCTCGATCCAGGCGAAGATCATTTTCGTCGATCGCACCGACATCGAGAATCTCGGCGTCAAATACGACCTCGGCTCGACGACCCAGTTCTTCAATAAGCTGATCCAGCGTCCCGACCCGCGATCGGCGGAGGCGGTCGACACGGACCTCGACGGGGTGCCCGACGCACTCGTGCCGACGAAAAACTTCTCGTCTACCGAGAACATCGTCTCCCTCGGCGGCAACTCGCTGTCGGCGCTCGGCAATGCCGGCCAGGAGGTCATCAATCCGGCGCTCGATCTGATTTTCTCGACCGCGATCGGCAACTTCGACCTCACGGCGTTCGTGCAGGCGCTGTCGAACGTCGAGCTGGCCGACATCCAGGCCGAGCCGACGATCACGACGCTGGACAACCGCCAGGCCGAGATCCTCGTCGGTGACCGCGTGCCGATCCGGATCATCGACGTGAGTGCCGTGGGCGGCGGCGGCGGCGGCACCGGCGGGACGAACGTGCCGCGCGCGACGGTGCAGTTCCAGCAGACCGGTATCAACCTCCGCGTGACCCCGCACGTGACGGGCACGCGGCAGATCCTGATGGAAGTGCATGCCGAGCGCTCGAACGTCCGGCCGGCGGCCGTGGACATCGGATTCACGTTTCAGACGCAGCAGGCGGACAATCAGATCCTGGTCAGTGACGGCGAAACGGCTGTAATTGGCGGACTTACGGTGACCGAGGTCACGGTAACGAAGTCCGGAATTCCGTTTCTTGTAGATCTGCCGATTCTGGGCAAGCTGTTCGGCTTTACGTCCCAACAGGAAAATCGGCGTGATCTGCTCATTCTGATCACGCCTCACATCATCGACGATCTGGTCGCGCCCAGCGGGCAGTAAGCCCGGGGCCGATAGCGGAGAGGGCAGATATGGGGCTGGTCAGTCGCGGCACCGCACTGTTGAGCATCGCGTCGCTCGCACTCGGCATCTACGCGTGCGAGACGTCGCGGCGCATTGGTGGCGTCCAGCCTGATCTCACGCCACCGGTCATCTCGCTGACGAACACCGCGGGCGATACGCAGGACATCGCGGGCGGGCTCCGCTTCAACGTGCAGGCCATCGATAACCTGGGCCTGAAGACCGTGGAGCTGACATTCAGTGGTGGCCTCATCGCCACGCTCGATACGATCTTCACCAGCCAGGTCAAGACCTACGCGGTCGGCCGCACCCTCACCTTCGGCTCGGGCTCCGGCGCCGGCGGCAGCATCCAGATCATCGGCCGCGCGACGGACGGCAACGGCAATTTCTCCGAAGACACGATCACGATCTTCCTGTCGAACGTGCAGGCGCTGCGCGTGCGGCTGGTATTGCCGTCGCCCGGTGCCCTGGCCTCGACCGGCAAAGGGATTCCCGTCGACGTGATCGCCGTCCAGACCGGCGGCATTGCGAAGATCGGGTACCTCGTGTCGCCGGCCGGGAGTGTGACCAATCCGACACCGCCCACCGACTCGATCGTGTTCACCGCGCCGCTGGCGGACTCGGTGGAGTACGTGGATACGCTGGTGGTCGTGCCGTCGAGCGGGACGTTCAACATCATCGGATTTGCCGAGGATTCGGCGGGGCGGCGCGGCTTCAGCAGCGTCGTCACCGTGCAGATTCAGTCGGTCGCGACGGACAATACGCCGCCGATCGTGGCCCATCGGGTCGCATCGCGCGTCGAAGTGGACGACACCATCCACGTGCGTGCCCAGGATCCGAGTGCGATCTCCTGGATCGGGTTCACGGTGGACACGAACGGCGTGCGGATGAAGTTCGATACGGTGAACGTCGCAGCGGGCAATCTCAGCGACGTCACGCGCCACTTCAGCCTGGGCCTGCAAGGCCTGCAGCCGCTGCCGCATACGATCGTGGTGAAGGGGTACGCGTGCGACAACGCCATCGCCCGCAACTGTGACTTCACGAACAGCACGACGCTGATTCCGAGCCCGCCGATCCGGGCCAGCAAGACCGCCACCACGACGTACCGGCCGCAGCTCGCCCCGCAGGGGCTGATCGACACGATCATCGTGGTCGCGGGCATCACGCGTCCGCTGCCGTTCGGCGGCCGCATCGCCGACGCGATCTTCAACGGCAACGACTCGAGCCTCTATCTCACGAACCCGTCGCTCAGCCGCGTCGAGATCTTCCAGGTCGCCAACACGTCGTTCGTCAATGTGGGTATTCCGACCGGCGGCCCCGTGCCGTGGGGCATCGCGCTGTGGCCGCGCGACACGCTCGGCAACTACGGCGACACGATCGTCGTCGCGAACTCGGGCGGCGTGGAGCTGTCGATCATCGACGTGCGCGCCGGCGTGCGCCGGCTCGTGTGGCGGCAGGACCTGCCGGACTATCTGGTCGAGACCTACAAGGTGCTGGTCTCACCGCTGCGTGAGCAGATCGTCCTCTACGACCTGTCCGACCGCCCGCAGTACCTCGGAACGGTGTGCCGCGTGATCTCGGGAACGCCCAACTGCAGCGCGGACTCGATCTTCGCGATCTACTCGACGGTGCCCACGATCAGCCAGCCCCCGCCGTTTGTCGGCAAGGCCACCGTTCGCATGGAGAAGCTCGTCAACACGACCGATACGACGCTGCTGTTCGGTCACCTGTTCTGGGAGCTGGCGGGCGACACCACGCTGGTAGACGACGGCCGCGACACGCTGCGCATCGCCATCCGGCGGGGCCGCCCGTACAACCAGCAGAAAGTCATCCTCACCGCGTGCGCCGGCGTCACCGTCGATCTCTCCTCGTTCGGCCTCGGCGATACGACGTACGTGCGCAATTCCGGCAACTTCACGCACGGCATCGTCGGGGAAGGCGGCAACGTCGGCAGCAAATTCGCGCGCGTGATCGGGTATACCACAAAGGCGCCGCTGATTCACAACAATCCGATGCCGGCCCCATGCATCACCGGCGGCGACACGACGGTTGGGGTCTTCACGGCCGATTCGGGTGAGAACCATCTCGACCAGGGGATGACGCCCGCCATCGACGTCTCGGACTTCATCAGCAACACCGGTGTCACCATCCACTCGATCGCCACGAACTTCAACGGCGGGACAAACCTCGTGCGCGCCGACTCGATCTACTTCCTCGACGAGGGGATGAAGCTCAAGGGCACCGCGCCGGCGCCGCTCGGGGCGTTCGGCATGGACATGAACTACAACCACAACTTCCTGGCCGGCCAGCCCGGCACGCCGACCTTCGGCGGCACGGGCAACCCCAACGACCGCATCGCGTTCTCGGCCCGCGCCGACGGCAACATTGACGTGTGGGATACCTTCTTCTTCGGCCAGATCGGCACGATCGTGGTCCGCGACCCGATCATTGGACCGCTGCGCGTCGCGCGCAACCGGGCCAACACCCGGCAGTGGCTGTTCGGCGTGACCACCGCCGGTGTCGTGATGATCGAGCTCCCGGTAGTGCCGAACCCGTTCCCCTCGCAGCCGATGTGGGGGCCGCCGCTGCCGATCAAGTGAGGCCGGGCGCCTGGCCCCGGGTGCGAACTACGCGAGCCCGACCCCCGTCGGGCTCGGCTGTTTAGGAGGTTGACAGCACGTTGAATGTAGGGGCGCAGCATGCTGCGCCCCTACTGGAGGTGCGATGACATTCCGGTTCACGACGGCGGGCGAATCGCATGGCCGCGGCCTGGTGGGGATCCTCGAAGGCATCCCCGCCGGCCTCCCCATCTCCGCCGCCGACGTGGACGTCGAGCTGAAGCGCCGCATGGGCGGCTACGGCCGCGGCGCCCGCATGAAGATCGAATCCGACCGCATCGAATGGCTGGCCGGCGTCCGCGCCGGCGAAACCCTCGGCTCCCCCATCGCCATGCTCGTCTGGAACCGCGATTGGGAGCACTGGCAAGACGTCATGGCGCCCGAAGCCGATGCCACGCCCGATCCGCAGGGACGGCGCCGGCAGGTCACCAGGCCGCGTCCCGGCCATGCCGATCTCGCCGGCTCCCTCAAGTACGATCGGCTGGACGCGCGCGACATCCTGGAGCGCGCCAGCGCCCGCGAGACCGTCGCCCGGGTCGCGTGCGGGGCGGTGTGCAAGAAACTGCTGCGCGAGTTCAGCATTGATATCGGTTCACACGTAGCAGAACTGGGAGGCGTCACCGCCAAGCCCCAGTCCCCAGTCCCGAGCCCCTTGAACGAGGCCGCGGACCGCAGCCCGGTGCGCTGCCTGGATCCAGACGCCGAGCGGGAGATGGTGGCGCGGATAGACGCCGCGAAGGCGGCCGGCGACACGCTCGGCGGGATCGTGGAGGTCATCGCGCTCGGCGTTCCCGTGGGGCTCGGATCGCACGTCTCGTGGGACAGCAAGCTCGACGGCCGGCTGGCGCAAGCGCTGATGTCGATTCCCGCCGTAAAGGGCGTCGAGCTGGGCCTCGGATTCGAGGCGGCCCGCCGCAAGGGCTCGGAGGTCCACGACGAGATCATGCCGGGGTTCGCGCGCGCGACGAATCGCGCGGGCGGGACCGAAGGCGGGATGAGCACCGGCGAGCCGCTCGTCGTGCGCGTGGCGATGAAGCCGATTTCCACCCTGATGTCGCCGCTCAAAACGGTCGATCTCAAGACGGGCGGTCCCGCGCAAGCGCAATCGGAGCGCTCCGACGTGACCGCCGTGCCCGCCATGGGGGTCATTGCGGAGGCGATGCTGGCGATCGTCCTGACCGAGGCGCTGCTCGAGAAATTCGGCGGGGACGCCTTGAGTGAGCTGAAGCGCAACGTGGACGGGTATCTCGCGCAGGTGCGCGCGCGCACGCCCAAGGGCGCGGCGTCGTGAAACGGCACGTCGTGCTCATCGGACTGCCGGGCGCAGGCAAGAGCACGATCGGCCGCATGGTCGCCGAGCGGCTGCAGGCGGGCTTCGTCGACATCGACAACGTCTTGATTCGCAAAGAGGGCAAACCGATCGCCATGATCTTCGCCGAGAAAGGCGAGTCGGCGTTTCGGGAGATGGAACGCAAGGAAGTCGAGGCGGCGCTCGCGAATCTGCCGGCCGTGATCGCGCCGGGCGGCGGGTGGGCCGCGCAGCCCGGTGCGCTCGAGAGCGCAAGATCCCGCGCGTACGTCGTTTATCTGAAAGCGCGCGCTGAAGTGGCAGCGGGCCGCGCCGAGCCCTCGGGAACCCGACGCGCTTTAATGGGTGATGATCCTTTGGCCCGCATGAAAGAGCTGTACACAGCTCGCGATCCGCTCTACGCCAAAGCCGACGCCACGGTGCTGACTGAAGCTAAAAGTGCCGAAAATGTCGCCGCGGAGGTCGTAAAGCTTGCGCAGACGGGTGCCGGATGGTAAAGATGCGAACCCTCTACAGGTTGAACTGAGGTTGATAGGTGCCTGATAATGACGAAGAAGTGAAACCAAAAAAGAAGCGGGAGCCGCGCAAGAAGCGCGCGGAAGCCCCGCCGGCGGATAGTGAGGTTACCGACGCCGCTCCTGCAAAGGGCGGCGCACTCGTCATTGTCGAGTCCCCGACGAAGGCGAAGACGATCGGCAAGTACCTCGGCAAGGGCTTCACGGTCAAGGCGACGATCGGCCATCTGCGCGACCTGCCCAAGCGCGAGCTGGGCGTGGACGTCGAGAATAACTTCACGCCGAAATACGTCACTATTAAGGAAAAGGCGAAGACCCTGGCCGAGATCAAAAAGGCGGCCAAGGCTGCTGATCGCGTGTTACTCGCGACCGATCCTGACAGAGAAGGGGAAGCGATAGCCTGGCACGTTGCATCCCAGTTAAATGGGAATGGAACAGTCCGCCGGGTGCTGTTCCACGAAATCACGAAGGACGCCGTCGCGGAAGCGCTCGCGAACCCGCTCGACATCGATCAGCGCAAGGTCGACGCGCAGCAGGCCCGGCGCGTGCTCGACCGTCTGGTCGGCTACAAGGCCTCGCCGGTGCTCTGGAAGAGCATCAAAACCGGCCTCTCGGCCGGCCGCGTGCAGACCGTCGCGCTGCGGCTGATCATCGAGCGCGAAGAGGAAATCCGGAAGTTCGTGCCGCAGGAGTACTGGACCGTCGCGGCCGACCTCGAGAAGGACGGCCAGGCCTTCCAGGCGCGGCTCCAGAAGCTCGACGGGCACAAGCCGGAGATCAAAACCGAACAGGCGGCGAAGAGCATCGTCGCCGAAGTCGAAAAGCTGCCGTTCGTAGTCACGGCTGTCTCGACGGGCGAGCGGCGCCGCAAAGCCCCGGCGCCGTTCACGACGAGCACGATGCAGCAGGAGGCCGCGAAACAACTGGGCTTCTCGGCCGGGCGCACGATGCGCGCGGCGCAGAAGCTGTATGAGGGGGTAGAGGTTGGGGATCAGGGATCGGTAGGTCTGATCACCTATATGCGTACCGATTCCGTTCGTGTGTCCGACGCCGCGATCAAACAAGCCCGCGAGTACATCAACGCCCAGTTCGACAAGCGCTATCTGCCCGATGAGCCGAACGTCCATAAGGGCGGGCGCGGATCGCGGGTCCAGGACGCCCACGAGGCGATCCGGCCGACCGAGGTCGGTCTGACGCCGGACGACCTGAAGAAGTACCTGGAGCGCGACCTCTTCAAGCTCTACCAGCTCATCTGGCGGCGCTTCCTGGCCTCGCAAATGACGCCGGCGGTCTACGAAGCGACGAAGGTCGACTTCGAGCTGGCGAATGGCCGCTTCCTGTTCCGGGCGACCGGCTCGCGCGTCGTGTTCGACGGCTATCACGCGCTCTACAGCGAAGCGCACGAGGTGGAGGACGCCAAGACGCTGGACAGCCTGGAGCCCATTCCGCCGCTCGCCCAGGGCGATCGGGTGACGCTCAAGCAAGTCGTGCCGAGCCAGCATTTCACCGAGCCGCCGCCGCGCTTCAGCGAGGCGAGCCTGGTGAAGGAGCTGGAGCGCCTCGGAATCGGGCGGCCCTCGACCTACGCCGCAATCATATCGACGCTGCGCATGCGGTGGTATGCGACCGCGAAAGACCGGCGCTTCCAGCCGACACCGCAGGGCGAGACCGTGTGGAAGGTGCTGAAGCGCTCGTTCCCGGAGGTCTTTGAGGTCGGGTTCACGGCGAACATGGAAAACGAGCTGGACAAAGTCGAAGAGGGCGATCTCGACTGGCAGGCCGTGTTAGGGGAGTTCTGGGGACCGTTCAACCGAGCCCTGGAAGCGGTGGACATCAACAAGATCATCCACGAGGTCCACGACCTCACGGGACTCGATACCGAGAAGTGTCCCAAGTGCGGCGCGCCGCTCGAAGTGAAGAGCGGGCGTTTCGGGCCCTACATCGCGTGCTCGCGCTATGCGTCGAAGGAGTGCGATTACTCGCGGTCGATCAAGAAAGACAAAGTGCCGGATCGTCCGTCCGACGAGATCTGCAAAGAGTGCGGCGCGCCGATGGTCATCAAGACCGGCCGCTTCGGCGAATTCCTGGCGTGCACGCGCTATCCCAAGTGCAAGTACACGCAGCCGGTGCCGCTCGGCATCAAGTGTCCTAAGTGCAGCGTGGGCGATCTCGCCGAGCGCCGCACCAAGCGCGGGCGGACGTTCTACGGTTGCCTGCGGTACCCGGATTGCGATTATTCCACCTGGAACAAACCGGTTGCCGTCCCCTGTCCCAGCTGCGGCTTCGTCGGGATGGAGGAGATCAAGTCCAAGTCGACGGGAGAGACGACACGCAAGTGTCTCAAGTGCGGACACGAGATCAGGGTGGAGGCGGAAGCCCCAGAGGCGGAGGAAGTCATATTGTAGGGGCGCAGCATGCTGCGCCCGTACACCCCATTCCTACGCAGCCTGCGGCGCCCGTACAGGTAGTCGGCGGCGGTCTGGCCGGTTGCGAGGCTGCCTGGGCGCTGGCTGAGCGCGGCGTTCGCGTGACCCTCCACGAGATGCGCCCCATGCGAATGACGCCGGCGCATCAGACCGATCAGCTCGCCGAGCTCGTCTGCAGCAACACCTTCAAATCGGTCGAACCCACGCACGCGCACGGCCTGCTCAAGGCCGAGATGCGACAGCTTGGCAGCATCGTGCTGCAGGCGGCGGACGAAGCGCGGATTCCCGGCGGCAGCGCGCTCGCCGTCGATCGGGTCGCGTTTTCTAGGGGGCTGGAGGCTAGGGTTTTAACCCACCCGAACATCACCGTCGTGAGAGGGGAAGTCACGGCGCTCACTGCACCCGCGATTATCGCTACGGGGCCATTGACCTCCGACGCGCTCGCCGCCGCGATCGCGGCGCGGCTGGGCATGCAGTCGCTCGCGTTTTACGACGCCATTGCGCCGATCGTCTCCGCCGATTCGCTCGACTACACGCGCATGTTCAAGGCCTCGCGCTACGGCAAGGGTGGCGGAGACGACTACTGGAACGCGCCGTTCACTCGCGAGGAGTACGAGGCGTTCGTCGCGGCCCTGCTCGCGGGCGAGCAGTATGTGCCCGGTCACGAGTTCGACCAGGTGCCGTACTTCGAGGGCTGCCTGCCGGTCGAGGAGATGGCGCACAGGGGGATCGAGACGCTCCGGTTTGGACCGATGAAACCCATCGGTCTGCCCGGCGACTCATACGCCGTGGTCCAGCTGAGGCAAGAAGACCGCGCCGGGCAGATGTGGAATCTCGTCGGCTTCCAGACGCGGCTGAAAACCGGGGCGCAACAACGAATCTTCCGGACCATTCCGGGCCTCGAGAACGCGGAATTCCTCCGGTATGGGAGCATCCATCGCAACAGCTATCTCAATGCTCCCCAGGCCCTAACCCCCTACCTCTCAGCCCTCGATGATCCCCAGCTGCTCTTCGCGGGGCAGCTCACGGGAGTCGAGGGGTACACGGAGTCGGCCGCCACCGGCATGCTGGCGGGCATCAATCTCGCCCGGCTGCTCGCGGGCGACGATCCGGTCCTGCCGCCGCCCACGACGATGCTCGGCGCGCTCTATCGCTACCTGCGCGAGACCGAGCCGAATCGGTTCCAGCCCATGAACGCGAACTTCGGACTGATGGAGCCGCTCGATCCGCCGGTCCGGGACAAGTTCAAGAAGAAGGAAGCGCTGGCGGAGCGGGCGATGAGAGAGATGGCGGATTTCGTTCGAGTCCTCACCCCCCATCCCCCTCTCCACATTGTGGAGAGGGGGAGCGAGGGGGTGAGGTCATGAACGAAATCATCGAATTCGTCACTTTTCTGTCCAAGGAGCGCAACGACTCGCCCCATACCGTCAAGGCGTACGAGCGCGACGTCGGTGCATTCGCGGCCTTCTGTCAGGATTACTACGGCGGGCCGTGGAGCTGGGCGGGCGTGGACCGGCTGGCGGTACGCGGGTTCCTGGCGGCGGAGCAGCGCCGCGGCCTCGCCAAGCGCTCGGTGGCCCGCGCGCTGTCGGCGCTGCGGACGTTCTACCGCTTTCTGAACGCGACGCGCGGGCTCGAGGTCAATCCGGCGCGCGCGGCGCGAACTCCCAAACTCGACAAGACGTTACCGACCTACTTGACCCGAGCCGAAGTCGAAATGCTGTTTGCCGACGCCGAAGCGCGAGCGGCGGCCGGCGGATTTCGTGAAGCGCGCGACCTCGCCATGCTGGAGCTGTTCTATTCGACCGGTATGCGGCTCTCGGAGCTGGCGGGTCTGAACGATCCCGACGTCGATCTCGTCTCCGATCAGGTCAAAGTCCGCGGCAAGGGAAAGAAGGAGCGCATCGTCCCGGTCGGGTCGCACGCCACGGCGGCGCTGCGAACGTATCTGCAACAGCGTGACCGGCTTTTCACGAGCGCCCGCGCCGTGTTCGTCAACCAGCGCGGCCGGCGGATCAGCACGCGCGGCGTGCAGCTCGCGATGAAGCGGCTGTTCGACGGCCTGGCCCGAGGCAAGGATCTGCATGTCCACGCGCTGCGGCATTCGTTCGCGACGCATCTGCTCGACGCCGGCGCGGACCTCAGATCCGTGCAGGAATTGCTCGGTCATGCCTCGCTCGGGACCACGCAAGTGTATACTCATACGACGATGGAGCGGCTCAAAAAGGTCTATCACCAGGCGCATCCTAGGGCCTAGGGGTTGGGGGCTAGGGGCTAGAGGTTACGTGGGGACATATACTCAGATACATAGCACGACAATTCTGTGCGTCCGGCGCGACGGCAAAGTCGCGATCGGCGGCGATGGCCAGGTCACGGTCGGCGACACCGTGATGAAGGCCAACGCCAACAAGGTGCGCACCCTGAAGGGCGGCAAGATTCTCGCGGGCTTCGCCGGGGCGGCGGCCGACGCCTTCACGCTGTTCGAGAAGTTCGAGGAGAAGCTGGAGCGCTATCCGACCAACCTGCCCCGCGCCGCGGTCGAGCTGGCCAAAGACTGGCGGTCGGACCGGGTGTTGCGGCGGCTCGAGGCGCTGCTCGTCGTGGCGGACAAGGAGCACGGCTTCGTGATCAGCGGCTCCGGCGAGCTGATCGAACCGGACGACGGCGTGCTCGCGATCGGATCGGGCGGGTCATATGCATTGGCGGCGTCGCGGGCGCTCCTGGCGACGACGAAGCTCGATCCTCCGGCGATCGTCCAGAAGTCGTTGGAGATCGCCGCCGAAATCTGCGTCTACACCAACACGAACATCACCGTACTCGAGTTATAGAGATGCCTAAGGCACCACCAGAGTCGCCTGCGCCGCCCTCCGCCGCCCCTTCGCCGCCCCTCGCCGCCGAAGAGCAGCTCCCGTGGCTCGAGGAAATGCCGCCGCGGAAGATCGTCGCCGAGCTGGACCGCTACATCGTGGGGCAGGAGGCGGCGAAGAAGGCCGTCGCCATCGCGGTGCGCAACCGCTGGCGGCGCGCGCAGGCGCCCGAAGCGATTCGGGACGAGATCATGCCGAACAACATCATCATGATCGGCCCGACGGGCGTGGGGAAAACCGAGATCGCGCGCCGGCTGGCGCGGCTCGCGGGGGCGCCGTTCCTCAAGGTCGAAGCGTCGAAGTTCACCGAGGTCGGCTACGTCGGCCGCGACGTCGAGTCGATGGTGCGCGAGCTGGTGGACGTCTCGATCAACATGGTTCGGAGCGAACGGGAAGATGAGGTCTATCCTACGGCAGAACAGAGAGCTGAAGAGCGCCTGCTCGATTTGCTTTTGCCGCCGCTTCCCTCGCCGCCCTCCGCCGCCGCTTCGACACCGTCTGCTGGGAGCGGGGACCAGGGAGCCAGCGCCGCCCGGCCGTTATTCGTCGTCTCTTCCAAGGGGGATGTCGAGTCCAAACTTCCGGAGGCGGAGACCGAAGCCAACGAGCGGCGCCGGCGCACGCGCGAGAAGCTGCGGGCCCAGATGAAGGACGGCCAGTTGGAGGAGCGCGACGTCGAGATCGAAGTGCAGCAGCAGAGCTTCCCCATGCTGGAGATGATGCAGCCGCCGCAGGGCATGGAGGGGCCGGACATCAATTTCGGCGAAATGATTCAGGAGCTGATCCCCAAGAAGAAGAAGCGCCGCACCGTGCATCTGCACGAGGCGCGCCGCATCCTGATCGACGAGGAGCTGAAGAAGCTGGTCGACATGGACGACGTCGTGAACGAGGCGCTCGATCGGGTCGAGAATCACGGCGTCATCTTCATCGACGAGATCGACAAGATCACCGGCCAGCGCGGCCAGAGCACCGGGCCCGACGTCTCGCGCGAAGGCGTGCAGCGCGACCTGCTGCCCATCGTCGAAGGCTCGACGGTGCAGACGCGCTACGGCTACGTCCGCACCGATCACATCCTGTTCATTGCGGCCGGCGCATTTCACATCGCGAAGCCGAGCGATCTGATTCCCGAGCTGCAGGGCCGCTTCCCGATTCGCGTGGAGCTGACCTCGCTCACGGAGCACGACTTCGTGCGCATCATGACCGAACCCGAAAACGCGCTCACCAAGCAGTACGCGGCGCTGTGCGCCTCGGACGGCGCGACGCTCGAGTTTACAGCGGACGGCGTGAAGGAAATCGCGCGTATCGCGGCGAAGGTGAACGAGCGGATGGAGAACATCGGCGCCCGCCGGCTGCATACGGTGCTGACGACGCTGCTCGAGGACGTGCTGTTCGAGCTGCCCGACTATCCGTCCAAGCACATCGTATTCGACGGGCCGGCGGTGCGGGAACGGCTGCTGCGGATCGTCGAGGACGAGGACCTCAGGCGCTACATCCTGTAAGAGCGATTATGTCGTTTGGCGCGCGGCGTGCCCCCTTCGCGGGCACGCCGTTCTGCTTTGCGGGTACGAATTGGGCACAGGGGAGGCCCTTCAAACTTCGGAGGACCTGTGAAATCGACCGCGAGCTTGCTGGCCGTCGCCGCTATCGTTGGCTGTTCCGATGCCTTCAAACCCACCACCGAAAACGTCCTGGGGGACTACAGCGTCCGGACGTTTCAGACGACCGACACCAGCGGCACGATCGACTGGGTTCAGCGGGGCGGGACCATGATCATCTCCCTGGGCCCGTTTGGAGTCACGACAGGGCGCGTGTTCCTGCCCGGGGCGGCGGACGGCGGCGGCGATTTCGATCAGCTCTTGCTCGGCGATTGGACGCTCACCGGCAGCACGATCACGTTCGATATGCCCGCCGTCGATACGTTCGTCAGGGACATGCCTTGGACAGTTAGCAAAAATGCGCTGTCCGGTGATCACACCTTCGCCCGTACCAGAATCCGAGTCGTGCTTGTCAGGTAGCTAGCGATCCCAGCCTTGTCCTTCCCCCGGCCCCCGGGTAAAATCCGCCTGTCATCGTAGCCTGTCATTTTGACCGACGTTCCCCCTCTCCCTTGGGAGAGGGGGTCAGGGGGTGAGGGCTTGGCGAAGCGAGACTTCCTCCAGATCACCGACTTCAGCCGCAAGGAGATCGAGCAGCTCTTCGACCTCGCCAAGCGGATGAAGGCGCGGGCGTACCGGGAGACCCCCCTCGCCGGCAAGACGCTCGCGATGATCTTCGCCAAGTCCTCCACCCGCACCCGCGTCTCCTTCGAGGTCGGCGCCTACCAGCTCGGCGGCCAGGCCCTCTTCCTCTCCAGCAAGGACATCCAGATCGGCCGCGGGGAGCCGATCCCGGATACCGCCCGCGTCCTGTCGCGCTATGTCGACGGGATCATGATCCGCACCTACAGCCACGCGGAAGTCGAGGAGCTGGCCCGCTTCGCCACGATCCCGGTGATCAACGGCCTGACCGACCTGACCCACCCCTGCCAGGTGCTGGCCGACATCTTCACGGTCAAGGAGCACCTCGGCACCTGGGAAGGGAAGCGCATCGCCTGGATCGGCGACGGCAACAACATGGCCAACGCCTGGCTCGAGGCGGCCGCGGTGCTCGGCTTCGAGCTGCGGCTCGCGTGCCCCGAGGGATTCGAGCCGAACATGGCCAAGTACGAAGCCGCCAAGAAAAGCGGCTGCGTCATGGTCACCGAAGTGCCCGAGGAAGCCGCCGAAGGTGCGCACGTCGTGAATACCGACGTCTGGGCCTCGATGGGTCAGGAAGGCGAGGCCGAAGCCCGCCGCAACGCGTTCAAGGGGTACACGGTCGATTCGGATTTGATGAAGCTCGCGGATTCCAAAGCGATTTTCCTGCATTGTCTGCCTGCGCATCGAGGTGAAGAAGTGACTGCCGACGTGATCGACGGACCACAGTCGCGTGTGTGGGATGAAGCCGAAAACCGGCTCCATGTTCAAAAGGCCCTCCTCGCGACGCTCATGGCATGAAGCAGACGCCGCTCTACTCAGTCCACGTCGCCCTGGGCGCCAAGATGGTGCCCTTCGCCGGCTTCGAGATGCCCGTCACCTATCCCACCGGCATCAACAGCGAGCACCGCGCCGTCCGCGAGGACGTCGGCGTGTTCGACGTGTCGCACATGGGCGAGTTCGAGATCACGGGTCCCGACCGGAATGCATTCGTGCAACGTGTGACGTGTAACGATGTATCTGCCCTCAAACCGGGACAGGCCCAGTATTCAGGCATTCTCACGAAAGACGGCACGTTCGTGGACGACTGCCTCGTCTATCGCTTCGAAGACAAGCTCATGATGGTCGTGAACGCCTCCAACATTCAGAAGGATTGGGACCACATCGTCGCGCAAAAGGGCGGGGCGAACGTGCGGCTGCGCGACATCTCCGACGAGACCGCGTTGCTGGCGGTGCAGGGTCCCAAAGCCGAAGGGCTCCTCGGCCAGCTCACCAGCCTGGGGCTGGCGATGATTCCGTACTATCACTTCGCGCAGGGCAAAGTCGCCGGCGTGCAGTGTTTCGTGTCGCGCACCGGCTACACCGGCGAGGACGGCTTCGAGCTGTACTGCCGCGCCGCCGATGCCGAGAAGCTGTGGCACGCGCTCGTCGGCGCGGGACGCGCGGAGCCGGTCGGACTCGGCGCGCGCGACACGCTGCGTCTCGAGGCCGGGCTGCCGCTGTACGGCAACGACATCGACGACACCACGACGCCGTACGAGGCGGGCCTCGCGTTCATCGTGAAGCTCGACAAGGGTGCGCCGTTCACGGGCCTCGAGGTCTTGAAGAAACAAAAGCTCGACGGCGTGCCGCGCCGGCTCGTGGGCTTCAAGGTCACGGAGCCGAAGACGATCGCGCGCCACGGCTTTCCCGTATTTCTCGACGGCGCCGAGGTGGACATCGTGCGCAGCGGCACCGTCACGCCGACCGTGGGTGCGGCCATCGGCACGACGTATTTGCCGGCCGACCGCGCCAGGCCCGGTACCAAGATTGAAATCGACGTGCGGGGTAAGCGAGTGACGGCGGAGACGGTGAAACTGCCGTTCGTCCCGCATCGCTATAAGAAATGAGAATCGGAATCCTCACGATTTCCGATCTCGGTGCCGTGGGCCAGCGCGCCGACACGTCCGGCGACGCCATTCTCGACTGGGCGTCTGAGTGCGGCTACGACGTCGTGGTGCGCAGTGTCGTGTCCGATGAAACCGACCGCATCGCCGGCAAGCTCGCGCGCTGGGCGGACTCCAATGAAGTCGACGTCGTGCTCACGACCGGCGGCACCGGGCTCACCGAGCGCGACGTGACGCCGGAGGCGACGGCGGCGATCCTCGAGCGTGAGGCCGCGGGCATCGCGGAGGCCATCAGGGCCGCCTCTGGTCCGGGGTTCCCGCGGGCGTGGCTGTCGCGAGGCAGGGCAGGGACCCGTGGCAAGACGCTGATCGTGAACCTGCCGGGCTCGACGAACGGCGTGAAGGAAGGCCTGGCGGTGCTCGAGCAGTTCCTCGATCACGCCGTCGATCTTCTCAGCGGCGCAAATACGGCGCACGGCGCACAGCGCACGGCGAACGCCTCTCATGCCTGACCGCGTTCTGATCACCACCGACGATCTCGAGCAGGCGGTCCGCGTGAACGCCGCGCTGGAGCAGACAGCCTTCGACACCGCGATGGTCTCGTCGCTCGACGACGTCCGCCAGGCCGTGCGCGGCCGGCAGCCGCCGCCCGACGCCATCGTGCTCACGGGTGGGCTGCACGAGACCACGGCGCAACGGCTCCTGACCGCGGCGCGCGAGCATGCCGTCTCCACCCTCGGCCTGGTCGAAGCGACCGACGACGATCCCAGCCGGATCGGCCACGAGCTGGGGCTCTCGGCGTGGCTCGTGAAGCCCGTCGATCCGGGCGAAGTCACCGCGACCGTGCGGCGGCTCATCGAGCGGCGCCGCCTGCAGCAGCGCACCGGCATTCTCGGCGAATCGGCGGCGATCCAGGAAGTACTGGTGAAGATCGAGCAGATGGCGCCGGTCACCTCTACGGTGCTGATCGAAGGCGAGTCCGGCACGGGGAAGGAGCTGGTGGCGCGGGCGATCCACGACCTCTCACCGCGCCGCGGCAAGGCGTTCATCGCGGTGAACTGCGCCGCGCTGCCGGAGACGCTGCTCGAGAGCGAGCTGTTCGGACACGAGAAGGGCGCCTTCACCGGCGCCGCCGAGCGCCGCCTGGGGCGCTTCGAGCTGGCGAACGGCGGCACCATCTTCCTCGACGAAGTGCGCGAGATGGCTCCCGCGACGCAGGTCAAGCTGCTGCGCGTGCTCGAGGACCGGAGCTTCTTCCGCGTGGGCGGCACGCAGCCGATTCACGTGGACGTGCGCGTGACCGCGGCCTCGAACAAATCGCTGAAGGAAGCGGTGGCGCTCGAGACGTTCCGCGACGATCTGTTCTACCGGCTCAACGTCCTCTCGATCTATCTGCCGCCGCTGCGCGAGCGGCGCAGCGACATCCCGCTCCTGGTCCGGACCTTCATCGCCGAATTCGCGAAGACGCACGACCGCACGTTCAAGGGCATCACCGCCGACGCGATGCAGCTCCTCGTGGACGCGGACTGGCCGGGCAACGTGCGCCAGCTCCGCAATCTCATCGAGTCTATGGTGGTGCTCGCGCCCGAGGGCGAGATCCGCGCCAGCGACATCCCGCCCGACATCCGGGAGCGCACCCGGACGCTGCCGGTGCGCATCGAGGGACCCCCCCGCCAGGTCGCCGGTCAGGAGCTGGAGTTCATCTTCCGGAGCCTGGTGGAGCTGAAGATGCAGCTGGAGGACCTCCGCCGGCGCATCGAGGAGCGGCCTTCAGAGAGGGTGGAGGTAATCGAAGTCGGGGCTCGGGATTCGGGGCTTGGGGCTCGGACAATCGAGGCCAGTGTCGATCCCCTAGCCCCGAGCCCCGAGCTCCCGACCCCTGTCATTTACAAGGCCGGCATGAGCATGTCCGACGTCGAGCGCGCCGCGATCGACGCAGCGTTGCGGGAGACCCACGGCAACCGCCGGAAAGCCGCCGAGACCCTCGGCATCGGCGAGCGCACCCTCTATCGCAAACTCAAGGAATACGCCATAGATTAAGCCGCCTAGGCTTAATCCCTGAACCAAAGAGCCCAAGCGCGCGCCGGAGCCCTCGTGGATTTCAGAATCGACCCGGAGCTGTGCGTTGCGTGCTTGGCGTGTGTGCGCGTCTGCCCCTCCGATGCCGTAGCGGTCGAAGAACAGAAGGTCTGGATTGTGGACGAGGCCTGCATGCGTGTGGGCCTCTGCCTGCCTGCGTGCCCCCATGGCGCCATCATTGCCGTCGGTGACGCGACACGGGCGCTGGAGTTCACGCTCAGCCACAAGGCCGTCCTCATCCTGTCCGTCGAGTCGGCCGCCTGGTTCTATCCGGCGACGCCGGAGCAGGTCGTCAACGCCTGCTATGCGGCCGGTTTCGGGGTGGTGCACCGCGGCGTGCTGGGCGACGAGCTGGTGGCCAAGCAGTACCTCGACCTGTGGGCCGAGGAGGAGTGGGGCTCGGGCGGCACGGTCATTCGGAGCACCTGTCCGATCATCGTCGAGACGATCAAGACCCAGTATCCCGAGCTGATTCCTTATCTCGCCCCGGTCGCCACCCCCATCGAGGCGGAGGCGCGCTATCTCAAGGCGCTGTATGGGAAAGACACGCCGATCGTGTACACGGGTGTGTGTCTGACCGAAGGCGGCGCCGACGTCGATGCCGCGATCACGCTCGCCGAGCTGGAAGGGATTTTCAAGAAGCGCGGCGTGCGCGTCGAAGACCAGCCGCTGTTCTTCAGCCGGATTCCGGAGGAGCGGCGCCGCTTCTGGAGCACCGCGGGCGGCATGCCGCTCGAGCTATTAAAGGAAGAGCGGCAATCGAGCCGCCGTTTCCGGAAGCTCCGGGGGCTGGGCGCCCTGCAGGGCATCGCCCGGGCCGTCGGCGTGGACCGGATCGACCTGGGTTTCGTCGATATCCTGCCCTGCGAGGGCTGTCTCGATCATCCGCTGCTCGGCCCCAAGGACGAGCTGTTCCGCCGGCGGGCGATCGTGGGGGCGACCGAGCCGCCCCGCGCGCCGGGGCCGGTGCTCGCCGAGGGGATCGAGATCCAGGTCGGGTCGGCGTTCGAGATCGAGGCGCGCGGCGAGGCGCCGTCCGGCACCGCGGTAGAGGAGATCCTCGAGCAGATCGGGCTTGCGCCCAATGGCCGGACCTGGGATTCCGGGGCGTGCGGCTACCAGACGTGCCAGGAATTCGCGGTCGCGGCGGCGCAGGGCCGGACGACGCTCAAGTCGTGTCCGCGCTATCTCGAGCGGCAGGCGACGCTGGCGCAGCAGCAGGCTGCCGTGGACGCGCTGACCGGCCTGGCGTCGTTCCGCGTGTTGCGCGACCGGCTGGCCAACGAGGTCGCGCGGTGTCACCGTTCCGGGGACCACTTTGCCGTGCTGTTTCTCGATCTCGACAATTTCAAGCAGGTGAACGACCGGTTCGGGCACGAGGCGGGTAACGTCGTGTTGCGCGAGACGGCACGCAGCTGCAACGCGCACATCCGGTCCACCGACGTCGCGGGCCGCTATGGCGGCGACGAGTTCGTTGTGGTATTGGTAGGGACGGGGGAAGAGGGAGGGAGCGGCGTGGCGGAGAAGGTGCGCGCCGCGGTGGAGGAAGTCGGGATGGGGATGGGTTATCCGGCAGGGTTCGTGACGGCGAGCATTGGGGTCGCCGAGTACCGGCCGGAGAATAAGGAAGAGGACGTGCTGGTCGCCGCGGATCGCGCGTTGTACAAGGCCAAGGCGCTTGGCCGAAATCGGGTCGCCACGAGCAGCGAGTCGGAGGAGAAGGCCACGTGACATCGAATCCGTCACCAGCGGATCCGTCCAACTTGCCGCTCGGCGAGAGCGGAGGGGGCGGCGTCGGCACGCCCGATCCGTGGGGCATGAAGCGGATCGAAAATCTGATCACCGGATTGACCGGTGTGTTGTCGGCGCGCGTGGTGGTGACGCCGCTCGGTGAAGTGAGTGAGGTGCACGTCCTCACGAAGAGCGACATGGCGCCCAAGCAGGTGGTGCGCAACATCGAGTCGGCGCTCATGGCGCAGCTCGGTTTCAAGATCGATCACCGAAAAATCAGTGTAGCGCAGACGGCGGACGTGCGGCCGATCGAGGCGTTGCAGGAAGAAGCGATCAGCGAGCGCGCCAAGCGGCGCGTCGTTGTGTTCAAGAATCTCGAGGTCCGGCCCTCCGAGCGGCCGCAGCGCGTGCACGTGCGCGTGACGCTCACGTTCGGCGAGAAGGAGGCGAACGCCGAGGAGCTCGGGACCGATACGACGCGCAATCGGGTGGAGGCGGCGGCGCGCGCGGCGGCGACGTGTCTCGACGATTTGGTGCCGGACAACTCAATCGCGCTCGAGGGGGCCCAAATCATCGAGGCGTTCGATCGCAAGTTCGTGCTCGTCGCGGTCCACGGCCTCGGCGGTCGTGAGTCGCAATTACTCACCGGAACCTGTGAAATTCGGGAGTCCGCGGAGCGCAGCGCCGTGTTGGCCGTGCTCGACGCCACCAATCGTTGGGTCGACGCTAGACGCTAAATGGTTGTTTCTTGGTCACTTAGCCTCTTAGTCTCGTAGCCAATTCTTCCCATCCTCGTAGGCAGCGAGCAAGGGTTAATCCCATCTAGCGGACTTTTGGTTTTTGCTGTATTTGGTGTTTCGTGGCTCCTACCAGAACCAAGCGCTATTGGGGGACGCAGCGTGTCGCGCGCGTGCTGCAGGTGACGCCGGCGACGGTGGCGAGTTGGATCGATCAGGGGCACTTGAAGGGGCATCGGACGCCGACGGGTCGGCGGCGTGTGGCGTCGGGTGATCTCGCGGAGTTTTTGCGCGCGCATGGGATGGCGGTGCCCTCGGAGCTGGCGGCGTCGCACGAGCGCGCGGTGGTGGTAGTGGTCGAGGACGATCCCGGATATCTGAAGGCGTTGGTGCGGACGATCGAGCGTGAGGCACCCGAGGTGGACGTGCTGCAGGCGTCGACGGGCGTGGATGGGTTGCTCGAGATCGGTCGGGTGAGTCCCGATCTGGTGGTGCTCGATTACGCGTTGCCCGATTTGAACGCCGTGCAGGTGGTGGAGCGGCTGGTAGACACGTCCAAACGCCTCACCGCACCCGTGATGATCGTCACGGGCGGGATGCCGGCGGCAGCCGAGAATGATCTCCGGCGCTTGGGCGTGCAGGCGATCGTCAACAAGGTGGACGGTATGGGGGTGGTTATCGAGGCGATGCGTCGTGCGTTGCAGTCGTCGCGGAAGGTCGCGTAGGACTGATGAATCGACATTTCGAAAACAGGGGGCCCCTGGTCACCGCTAGCTAGAGCGGAGCGTAGCGAACAGTAGACGAGCGGAGCGTCGGGCATGCCATAGCGAGGTATGCCACTTCCTAGGCGAGACACTACTCGCTGGACCCATTAAGGGGGTGACGCTCGATGTTGCAACTGCTCGCTTTTCTGTTCACAGCAGTCGCGAAGTTGTTTTTCGCAGATGGTGCAGTGTATTGGTAGCGGGCTTTGGGGTCCCTCTCTTCTTTCCAGAGGTGCTGGTAACGCATGCCGAACGCGACGGGTCGCGAACAGAAGGTGTTCGGACTGTATGCGCTGCTGGGTACTCTTACGGCGGTCGCTGCACTGTTGTTGTTATTTCCCTCTTGGACGTTTTCGCAAGTAGCTGGTCCGCGGCATTGGAACGCCATTGCAGCATTTGCCATTACCGCGATGCTTTGTGACGCTTGGTCTCTACGGACTTCATTTGCGAACGTGATCTCTTCTATAGTGTTTGTACCTCTTTTCGCCTCTGTAGCGTTGCTGGATCATCCCTTGCCGATGCTTATTGGCGGTCTAAGTGCATCGATGGTGGAGACTTTCGTACGTAGGAAGCCAGCAATAAGAGTTTGGTTTAATACCGTGCAGTTCATGGTTGCCGTCGGTTTAGGCACATTGGTCTACCACGCGTTGGGGGGTATGACCAATTCTGATCAGTTTACCTTCTCGTTCTTCCCGTTCGTCGGGCTCGTTGCCACGTTCTTCATTGTTAATCAGGGGAGCGTGGCACTTGCTGTTGCGTACAGCAGCGGAGTATCAATCCATGAGTCTTGGGAGCGAATAGGTGCCGCCCGTCTTTATGATGTGCTGGCCAGCTCACTTGCTATCCTACTTGTCTTTCTTTATGTCAAGCTGCAGCTCTTTGGTTTAGCGCTCCTCGTTCTGCCCCTCTTCCTGGTCAGACAACTGTATCAGATGAACCTGCAGCTGCAGGCGGAGATGGAGGAGAAGCTCGAGTTGATGGTCAAGGCAATGGAGGCCAGAGACCCATATACGTCCGGGCATTCGCGACGAGTCGCCGAATACGCGTCAGCTCTGGCGCGAGAGTTGGGACTAAACTCCCGGGATGTGGGTGTCATCAAACGAGCCGCCCTATTGCACGATGTCGGCAAGATTTATGAAGAATTCGCTCCCATTCTCCGCAAAGCTTCGAAGCTGTCTCCAGAGGAGCGACTCGTGATGCGCAGTCACGTGATTCGCAGTGCTGAACTTGTAGGAACCGTCGGCAGACTGCGCGGGACAGTCCTGGATGCGATCAAACACCACCACGAGAATTTCGACGGTTCTGGTTATCCAGATGGTCTTGCTGGTGAGCAAATCCCAATAGGCGCTCGGATCATCATGGTTGCGGATACCGTGGATGCGATGACAACCGACCGACCGTACCGCAAGGCGCTTAGTCTTCAGAGAGCGCTTGAAGAGATCGTTAAGCACGCTGGGCGGCAGTTTGACCCTAAGCTCGTAGAGCTAGTATCACAATCGCCGAGTATAAGACGTCTTCTTGGGCCACAATTGGTCACTGATGTACCAGAGATTCCAAGCATGAACGCCCCGTCCAGAACCGCCAGACCAGCAAGGGCCGCAAACTAGGAGCGAACCAATTCCGCCGACACGTCCCATGATGTCGCTTAATCAAGGAATCCTTGTGCCTCAAGTAGAGCTCGTTTTCCCACAGCCCCCCATATGTCGAAGACTTTGAGCTCGTCCTCGGTCTCGATCGAGTACGTTCCATCGGAGAGCTTTTCTAGCCACGCACATGCTGCCAAAGCATCAAGGTAGAACAGAGGTACCCGCATTCGGAAGAAATTCTTACGTTCAAGCGCCAGTTGCCTTGCGGAACCTGGCCCCTTTTCGTGCAACGTTCTTAGAACATCGAGTTTTACGCTTAACCCACCCTGAACATGTAGTTGTTGGTTGCTTCCGGTCAGCGTGTCTAGCTCTCTTTTGATGCTCAGCGCCAAAGCCACATTACCAGTCGCCAATGCCCGGCTCGCATTCTCGAAGAGGAAAACGACCGTCATGTACCAATCATCGTGTGTGGCGACCCATTCCTTCGCACGTTGCAGACAGTCCGAAGCCCGCTCACGGTCTCCTGTCAATAGGTACGCGTCGCCAAGGTTTGCGTACGAAGTCACAAGCTCGGGCTGGTTGACATTCCTCCGTCCCAACTCAACGCTGCGGCATCCTAGCTGGATGGCTTCTTCGTATCGAGCCGACGTCGTGCATACAAGAGTCATGTTAGACAGTATCCGGGACGCCCTCGAATCGTCCCCGATTCGCTCGGCAATCTCTAGGCCCTTGCGGAGGTGTAGCAATGCTTCAGGAAAGTCACAAAGATTGCAATAACAGCTGCCAACTCCGTTATGGACAAACGAAAGTTGTGCCAGATCACGTCCGTTGAGTTGAGCGACCTTTTCCAACGAAAGCAACGCAGAACGGATCTCGTAAGTGTAATAGTCGCAATAGGCGATCGTCAGATATGCGGACGCCAATTGTGACCCGGAATCTATGATTGTCGCAGTTTCACGGCGCGTTTGACGGATCCCCTCTTCGTCCCCGAGGTTCTTACAGGTTCGCGCATACTCAAGCAGGGCCTTAACCACGAGTTCGGCATCGCCGGTCTGCCTTGCCGCTTCTAAAGCCGTCTTGGCTGCTGCGACTCGAAGGCCTCTTGGTGATTTCGCCAGAAGGAATTCCGCATTGCTTACGAGTCTAGTCACCTCGGCCCTATCACGAGACGTCAGGAAGGTAGATCGCAATAGCGTTTCAAGGAGCGGTTTGGCCTGAGAAGCATTGGATCGGTCGAGAAGGGCCTTTGCAAGGAGCAATTCCATGCGCCTGCTGAGATCTTCCTCCTGCTTGAAGAGCAAGACTGCTTCGAGTATCTGCTGTGCTTCGGCGGGGGCGCCAGCGGCGAGTGCATCTTCAGCCCCTGACACGGCGAACGAGGCGGCTAACTTTGGCGATCCACCTCGCAAGTAGTGCCAACCAATCTCCAGACTCGAAGCCTCGGCCTTCAGCCGTCCTTGCGTGAGGAGGTTAGCAACTCTCAAATGAAGATTCTGCCGAATGGGACCAGCGACCGAGTAGTATGCTTGGGCGCGGATCAACTCATTTCGGAATTCAAGGTCCCCGCGCACTTCGCGAAGCAAACCATCCTCCTTCAGGCGTGACAGCGCCTCCGCCGCTTGACCTGGAGCAATGTCACTGGCGGCGTATAGCTCCAAAGCACTTAAGCGTCTCCCCAGTACGGCAGCCGTGTCCAGTACGCCTCGACTAATCGTATCCAAGCGACGGGACTGGCGTTCAAAAATCTTCCCAATAGCTCGGGGTATCCCGACCGTAGCGGCAGGTTGAGTATCTAGAGCCTCAAGATCGTTCAATAGGGATGTCGATCTATTTGCCATCCACTCGCGGG